>Ga0265294_10000934_pt1 | contig 39414 bp, 37 predicted proteins | sample MunlanPumphouse3_FD_192504 | JGI IMG/M metagenome (GOLD analysis project Ga0265294, IMG submission 192504) | Groundwater microbial communities from a municipal landfill in Southern Ontario, Canada - Pumphouse #3 | ecosystem: Environmental > Aquatic > Deep subsurface > Groundwater | place... | reverse complement strand
AATGCCGGGAAACAAGAGGAGTTTCGCCAAAGAACTGTTTTTAGAATAACCGAAAACGATCACAGGGTAGTCGTATGACGATCGCCGGAATCCAGAAAAGCTCTCTGATTGATTATCCGGGGAAGATTAGCTGTGTTTTGTTTACACAAGGATGCAACTATGATTGTTTTTATTGTCATAACAGAGCTCTGATCGATCGAAGTATTGTTCACGAATGTGGTACGGTAGGAAAAAAACCTACCGTACCATATGGACCTATCCTGAAAATGGAGGCAATTACAGAATTTTTGATCCGTAGAGTCGGATATCTTCAAGCAGTAGTGATATCAGGAGGAGAACCGACGATACACGAAGATCTGCAGGATTTGTTTTCATTGATCAAAAGTATCGGATATGTGACCAAACTTGATACGAATGGCAGTAACCCCATGATGATCTCAGAACTAATTTCCCGACATTTGGTGGATTACATCGCTGTCGACGTAAAGGCACCATGGGATCTTTATAGAAGCATATGCGGAGTGAATGCTGACGGTGAATCAGTTCATGAAACCTTGCAACTGCTTACCCGCTCTCATATCAGATGGGAAGCCAGAACTACTGTCTGCCCTTCACTTACCCGGCAAGATGTACGGACCATTGCTACATATATTCCCACAAACATTGTTTGGCGATGGAATGAATATAGGGTGCCTGCCCAATACAGACATGAAGATGCGGACCTGATTTTCACCGAACCATGTTGGCATGCAGGAGAATCAACAGATTTCTGTCGAAAAAGCAGGGGTACATCGTAATACGGATATACACATTAATTCTCCATGAAAGTGTATCCCTGATGTAGGTGATATCTTTCAAAAACTTAGGTCCGACTGTCAAGATGGTATGTACCAAGATTCCATGCGTTACAAAAAGGTCTTATGATTATTGTCTTCAGACGGTAATACATTACTTACGGAGAGCGCGATCGTTTCATCATATGCCAAGCCTAGACGTTGCGTTTGGTTGAAGTTGACTCGTCGATCGTATACGGTTGCTCCGATTTCCGTTCCGGTCTTTTGATACGGATCGATGTAAGCCAAAATTATTCCGTTTTACGATTGACTTTCTTAACGAACCAGACAAAACCAGCGGAATATTCACGATTAGGAGAATATCCGTATGCTTTATGCCTTGAAGGCAAACAACAAGGATGTGGCCAGTGGTAGTCAGACGGTAGCCAAACAAACAGCTCTCTTTACATAAGCAGGTTTCGCCATAGCACGATCCAATAACGAAATCAAACAGATCCTCTGTTATTCAGCTTCCACGATAGTGTCAATCCATCATAATCATGCTTTCGGCGTTGACACTCTCAACCTTCCTTACTAGACTTCTTGGCATACGCATAGGGGGATATCAAATGGCTAAGTATGCACTTGAAGGTTGCTCTTGTGGTACTCCACATGAGTGTGCGATCGAACATATCTTGATTGAAAAAGGAGCGTTGAAGAAAATCCCCGGGCTCTTACAAGAAGCCAAGGCCGGCAAACCGTTTTTAGTGATGGATCCCAATACATATGAGGCAGCCGGGAAACGGTTGATGGATATTTTACGTACGGCACATATCGATTTCAGTTCTTACACCTATCCATCTGGCGATGTGCAACCGGATGAATTGGCATTGGGAAGAGTCGCGTTACATTTCGATCCTTCCTGCGATTTCATCATCGCGATCGGAACAGGAGTGATCAACGATATTTCGAAAATGCTTGCCAGAAATTCATCAAGACGTTTCATGATAGTTGCCACCGCCCCGTCGATGGACGGCTTTGCTTCCCCGACATCATCGATGGATGCCGAAGGATTGAAAGTCTCTCTTGAATCAGCCCTGGCCTGGGCAATCATCGGCGATTTGGACATTCTTGCTGCTGCTCCGATGCACATGCTGCTAGCAGGATTCGGTGACATGCTTGCCAAATATGTGAGTGTCTGTGAGTGGCGCATCTCTCACTTGATTACAGGAGAATATTATTGTGAACAGGTGGCTCAGGTTACCCGTTCGGCTCTTGCGGCTTGTGTCGCTTCGGCTCCATTACTGAAAAATCGTGATGAGCAAGCTGTTGCCAATGTGATGCAAGGCTTGGTGACCAGTGGAATCGCCATGGCGTACGCTGGTACTTCCCGTCCTGCCTCAGGCATGGAACATTACATTTCCCATCTGATTGACATGAGACATTTGGCATTTCACAGCAATCATGATCTACACGGAACCCAGGTTGCTGTCGGCACGCTTATTTCCTTGAAACTTTATGAAAAGCTGAAACATCTATACATTGACCGCCAGAAAGCAATTGATAAAGTCTCCTCATTCGATGTTGAAGCACATCTGGAAAAGTTACATGAATTTGTAGGTAGAAGTGCTGAAAGCATGGCCAATCTAGAGAAACAGGACAAGAAATATGATGTAGACAAACACGCTAAGCGTTTGGATCACATCATCAGGAATTGGGAACGAATTCTTACCATAATCAATGACGAATTACCATCCTATCAATCGATATATTCCCTCATGCAGGACTTGGGCATGCCTACGACGCTTGAAGAAGTAGGTATGGCTAACGATTTGGAACAACAAGCCCTCGCATTCACCATGGATATTCGCGATAAGTATATTGCTTCCCGGTTGCTTTGGGACATCGGTGAATTGGAGTACTGACTTTACAAAGAGACCCCCTACGATTTTGTTGACAATCGACTATTCTCAATACAATACCTGACTTCCGTCGTTTCTCCAAAAACCTAGACTCTGAAGTCAATCTGGTAAGCAATTCTTAAAGAAATTGGCAATTTCCTTCTCAGTGAGATACAGCGCGTCAAGATTGCATCAACCAGTCAATTGCTTGAGTTTCTCATTGACCGTTTTGTTTTGGGAAATGTTTATGAACGTCCCGTCACCTTTTCTTACAATACGGAAGTCTCTTGCAAACTCAATAAGGTCATAGGCATTGATTTGGTTTTCAAAGCACTTGATTTCCAAGACCCGTAGAAGGAACAGGCCGAGATAGCAAATCAGGAAATGGCTATAGACCGTCTCTTTCTTTTGGACATACACGGGTCTTGCATCAAGATATGATTTTGTGATCCTGAACGATTCTTCGATTTTCCAAAGGTTATGGTACGTCTGGTACACCTGCAGGGGGTCCATGTGAAGTTCCGAGGTGACCATGAGGTTGTAGCCGGCAAATTGCAGATCCTCATTGATTTTCTCCGAGTCGATTGAAACGACGGGTCTAATTTTCTTGCCGCTCTTGTCCTTGCTTGTGATGCTTACATACTTGGAAGCATCCCCCAGTTCTTCCCTTGCAAGTTTCTTGTACGTGGTGAAGCTTGAGGCTTATATTATTTCGAACGTCGATGATTAAGACAAAAAGAAATCCTCAGCAAAATTTTCATTGATGACGATCGATGATATGTGGGTAACAATCCAAAACGGACATGATACACATGAAGGTTCTATCTTCAGCTCATCCTATACCTTCAACTTCACCCCGAACATGAAGAGCATCGAAGGACGGAAGCCAATGTCCTTGTGGTTGAAACCGACGAGAAATCCTTGAAAGTCTGATTCCATATCACATATTAATTTCCACTCAAGTTTATTCTATGGTAGTGTTGATGAGGAAGACCTAAAGGGAAAAAGTGTTATTACCTACAACACCGACCCGAGGTGTATCCCCGGTTGGTTTTCAAGAAAAATTAGCGAGCGAGGAGTGTCAGTAAGAATATGATACGATCAAAGAAGGATTATAAGTTTTACCTTGAAGCAGATAGAATTGCAAAAGCTATTCCGAAAAAAGGATCCCTATTCTTGTTGATAAGAAATATCATATTTCCTAACTATGTTTGGAGATTTCAGAAAACTTTGCGGAAGCTGGAGTACTATGAGAATTGCAAAAAAGGTATTGTTTCGTTTGTCGTACGATTATTTCTCACAAAGAAATACTTTAATTTGTCAGTAAAGTTGGGATTTTCCATCCCGACCAATGTATTCGGTCCTGGACTGTCAATAGCTCACAGAGGAACTATTATTGTGAGCAGGGGAGCGAAGATCGGAGCAAATTGTCGATTGCATGCTTGTGTAAATATCGGGACCAAAGCAGGAGCTGATGAGTTGGCTCCTACTATCGGGGACGATTGTTATATCGGTCCCGGTGTTAAGATGTACGGCGAAATCTCGATACCGAATGGGACGGCGATCGGTGCGAATGCCGTTGTAAACACATCATTTGATGAGGAAAACATTACCATAGCAGGTGTTCCGGCAAGAAGAAAGGGAAAAGTGGACACATTTGATTTTATTATTCCCGCGACTCGGATTATTGAAAGCGGTTATGATGATGCTCTTGACTTAAAAGGACTGACAGGGAACAAGTTAAGAGAAAAACTGTCATGCCGGCCGCTTAGCATGGATGAGTAACCATCAACTGCAGCACTAACATCCGGTGAACAAGATACTATTCCTATTGATGTCTTGACATGATGAGTTCAATAAACATCCTATCCTCGAAAAGTGAATCGAAATCTTTTGCTACGGTTAAAATTTGCTGAGAAGCAGCTGTCGGGAATTTGGGATTGATGACCACGCAGGTGATACCTGCCGAACAGGCAGCTTCAATACCCGCAGGACTATCTTCGAATATCAGGCACTCGGTCGGATCAGCGTGTAAACGTGTTCTCAAGAGATTATAGATTTCGGGATTGGGTTTGCCGTGTGATACCGATTCGGAAGAGACAAAGTCTTCAATCAAAGGCCTCCAGCGTTGTTCTTCCAAGACTTTGCCAATGATGTACATGGAAGAACCTGAGACTACGAATTGTCGTACGTACGAGCCCATCGTCTGTATGAAACGGTTCGCTCCCGGTATTTCTTTCGGGGGGACCCTGTCAAATTCATATTGTAACAACTGGCGCAGCTCTTCATTGCATGTCGTAGTGTTTTCGTCGCACGCCAGTTGAAAATCCCTTGTGATATCGTTGCAGATATCACGACAATTCTTACCCAAATACTTATAAACGGTAGCGTCGGCATATGAAAGACCGCGATGTTTCAGGTACTGGATGATCGCATTTGTCCATATGTCTTTAGTGTATACCAATGTGTCATCCATATCATAAAAAAAGTACTTGTAAGAACCCACGAATACCTCCTTGTTACGAAATCCTGGCTTACTGAATACGAGCAATCACGCCCCTAGGTCATGATACGATATATTCATACGGACAACCATATTAAAGTATTATATTATCTAGATCTCTGTTAAGATAAATAATAACAATATCGCTGAGGAAACGGTTGGGCAGGGTGCGTTGTTCAGCTGGGCATGGATACCGCGGCAAGGGGGTGTGCTGTGCCCGACAGTGGAAAAACCCATTGGAATATCGTTTTTATCCTCTCCGATGATCAAGGTGCATGGGCACTAGGATGTAACGGAAACAAAGAAATAATCACCCCGCACCTTGATGGATTAGCTGCCACCGGAGTCTTCCTCAATAACTTTTTCTGTACTTCTCCCGTATGTTCGCCAGCGAGGGCAAGTCTGTTTACCGGTAGAATCCCTTCCGACCACGGGATTCACGATTGGATACGCGAAGGGAACTGCTTTCCTGACGGTACATCATATCTTGGGGCTCTTGAATCTTATGCCGACTATCTAGCACAACAAGGATATGTCTGTGCATTGAGTGGAAAGTGGCACATGGGTAATAGCCATGTGCCCCATCGAAACTTTTCACATTGGTATGCGCATCAAAAAGGGGGAGGCGATTATTATCGTGCCCCGATGGTGCGGGATGGCAACCCTGTTATCGAGTCACAGTACATCACTGATCTGATTACTGACGATGCGATCAATTTCATCAAGCAGCAGAAAAATTCTGACAAACCGTTTTACCTTAGTGTCCATTACACGGCACCTCACTCGCCTTGGAATCGGGTACGAAGATAAAGAAAAACCAGGAAAGAGTTTCAAAGAACTATTGATCGGTGCCGGTGATGAAGACAAAGATGCTGCGGTGTGTGTCTTTGATGAATATGGTCCTGTGCGCATGATACGCAATAAAGAGTTTACATATGTTCATCGCTATCCGGATGGTCCTGATGAGCTGTATCATCTATCGGCTGACCCCGGAGAAAAAGAGAATCTGATCATGGATCGTGCCTACAAAGGCATAAAAATGGAATTACAGAATCAACTGGAACATTGGTTTGATAATTATGTTACCGCTCATTTTGACGGGAAAGCACTTCCTGTTACAGGAAACGGACAAATTGATGTTATAAAAAAAGGTAAGGTTTCTTTTAATTGACCCACGCCGTCTTCAGATCCAAGTGTTTGATTTTCTACGCGATAGCGGTAACTTGTACTGGAAGCGATCAGCTCTTGAATGTATCGTCAGTTGACGGTTGCACGGGTAGTTGCGTCATCAATGTTGAAATTCTCGTGACATGTATCTGCCGAAATGTTGCGGGAGGTGTTTTCACCATGTTCTTGAACACCCTATTAAAGTAGTTATAATCCTTGAATCCAGTCATCGGAACGATTTGTTTTATGGGTATGGCCGTCTCGACAAGCAACCGTTTTGCCTTTTCTATTCGTATCGAGTTTAGATATGTGCTGAAATTTTCACCCGATATTTCTTTGAATATCGTACTGAAATAGTTTGGCGAAAGGTATACTGCATTTGCAACGTCGGAGAGGGTGAGTTGGAGATTGAAATTCTTGCGTATGAACTCTTGTGCCCGTTTTACTATCGTACTTTTTTGTATGTTGGCTTCAAGCATGGAATTCGAATCGGTAGTGGTGACGACTTTATCCTTTAAGACCAGAATGCTTAATTGTTGCAAATCATTTTTTAGGCGCATCTGTTCGTTTTCATATGTCAGGATTTTTTGTTCTTTTTTATGGACTTCATTTCGTAAAAACAACTCTTCTTTTACGGCAAGAATATAATGTGCCATAAAATTTATCAGCTTTATGGCCATGAGCAATTTGTCTTCATGAAACACTTTTACTTGCCTGATTTCTTGAAGAAGAGTCTTTTTATTTAATTTCAACGGCTCTAAAGAAGATACGATTTCATCCAATTGGCGTGATGTAAGTTCTTCTGAAAATATCTGCCCGGTAAAAATCGCACCCAGTTCACGACCTTTGAATTTCAGCGGAATGACTACATTGGCCAAGCCCGCATGGCAGGTGTATACGCAATACTCACCGGTAACATTAGCTTTCTTGAGAGCATCGTTGTCACTTTTCAAACAGCGGGACAATCCTTCGGGCGTTGATTGGATCAGCTCGCAGTAGTGATTCTTCTCATACTGCGGGTAGAAGTCATACATTCCTTCATCCGTATATAGAAATGATAGTACCAAGCCGGTGGTTTGATAGAAAATGTGGCGAACCTCATCAAGAATCGAAAGGTCCTTCAGTGAAGATAAATACTTCTCCGATGATGCGTCTTCTGACTTCTTCCAAGTGACTTCAGATTGCGTAGCCATGATGTATTGTAACAAGTAATGGCTTCTCAAACAAGTATATGTCCCGATCCGAACTACGATTGAAGGCGGACAATTGTTGTAGTCATACCACGTGAATGATATCCGTACGTGAGTTGACTTCGATACATTCGGGTAGTGAACCGCATTCAGCATCATGATAGATTTGGATCTGCGTCCCGATAGCCTCGGTATTGGAGAATGTGTACGCCACTACCTCTTTGGAATGTCTGAAATCAAGTTCGACCAGGTGGCAATAACATCGTTTTCTGGCGATTGAAAGAGAATGTGATATCAATGTCCGTTCAAAATGATACCGTTCAAGCAAACGATCAGCTTCTTCAAGAATTTCTTTGAATTCCTCTTTTCGTAGTACCGCGATGCGTTGTTCATGGGTCGCTCCTTCCCCGTAGAACCCAGAGTCCAGACCTCTTTGTATCTGTAACGCCAATACTCGGGCGGCTTGTTCAAGTTGCGGGTGCTCAGATTCATTCCAGAATGGAGTGTGGTTCCATAGATAATCGGTCTGGGGAACATAATCGGCAGATGTCCGTCGTTTTTGATCCAGCACGCAGTTGCATCCGAGAATAGAAGTCTTCACCGGTAATGCGCACTGATAATACCCTGCGTGGGAATACGGGGGTAGGTTGGACAATGCGTCTATTTTACCGGGAACGTCAAACCAGGAAGCATCGAATGGGAGCAGGTAGGTGATCCACAGAATATCCCGTTGTTCAAAATAGGGAATCGCATTTTTCCCTATCTCACCAAAATGGGGATGAGCCCAATGACTATGTTTGATTTGCCAAGTGCGTTCATACCAGTCCCAGCGTTCGAAACGATCATCAAGTTCTTCTTTGGTCAGCGAAGCACGTTTCATATGATTAAAACAAAACGACTCGTTATAACGTAATGCGTGGAACATGATATCAAGATTTCCATCTGCCCACCCGGAACGCAATATTCGTTTTGCCTTGTCCGCATCATCATGGGTCACCTCATCGATTGTTTCGGTAAACAACGCCAATTGTGCCTTCCATCCATGATGAACCATACTGTCGACATATCCGAAATGATCATACGAGCCGCTACAGTCGTCGACAAGCAGTCCTGCTTGGGCAGGCATCCCCCACGTGACGAACGGTTTGCGTGCCGCCCATACGATGCTCCTCAGAAAGACATCATCCATACCACAGGCATGACCCAAGTACTCTTGATCGTAAAGAGCGATATCCCACGGGAAAAGAACGATTTTACCAAGATTGTTTGTTCGTTTGAACAGAAGTTGGCTGTTTGCTTCGTCAACAAGCGTTACGGGACTTTGCCTGGTGATTGAACGTGAACAGGCAATTCCTTTATCACTACGTACTACTTCTCCGACCTGTCTGTGCCAGCAGATATATTCATCGTTGTTCACCGTATTGATTTCTGTAAATCGAGACATGGCTATGTTTGAAACGTCGATATCAAAGCAATCGCACAACCAAGATGGAAGCAATCGCACATCAGGTTCGTATATCACCAAGCCCAGTCCCGCGGCATGTGTGGCTTCAATTGCTTTTTGTTTCTCTGATGATATATATCGCATCGTTCCTGACTGGGGTATGAACAATAACGGATGCTGGTCCAACTTGGCAATGTCAATACCGTCTTGCGTGCACATGACAGTGAAAGGAACACCCAAATGGCGAAAGGCTGAAAACACGGTATGTTCCAATCCATCCAAGACATATTCAGAGTTATCGTGTAATAACACTAGTACCGTTGCTGTGCCCTTCACGACTTGACGGATTTTCACGGCACCAACTTCGGCCATCCAACCTGTTGCAGGCTCTCCAGAAATTCAGCTCGTCTGGCGATGGGAAATTCATCATTCGGAAAGACTGACGGACCCATCGGAATACCGGAGGCGTCCAACATGGTCTTTACCGCAGCGATCACAGGATACTTTATGATGATCGCAACGATCGTATTGATTTGTTTCTGTAGAATCCGCATTGTCTTAATATCTTGGTCGCGCCATGCGGCATAAAGATTACAAAACGATTGCGGCATGACATTGTAGGTTGTTCCGATGCCTCCGTCCACGCCTGCAAGCAGGCCGAACATCAATTGTTCATCTATTCCATTAAGGAGAGAAAAATCATCGGGTACCATTGATCGGATGCGCATCATCTCATAAAAATTAGTACTTCCGAACTTCAATCCCTTGATATTTGGATATGCAAGCAGTTCTTTGACCATTTCCATCGTGAAGCATACGTTCGCATAAGCTGAAGCATAAATAATCAAAGGAATATCGGTAATCGATGAAAGCCATCCGTAATACGCACAAATCTGTTCTCGGCTGTAAGTATAGTAGAGCGGAGGTATCGCTGAGATGGCATCGACTCTCATGGTTTTTGCATGCTTTGCCAAATCAGCCGTATTGACTGCTTCCGCTGCTCCCACATGCGCCACTACTTTAAGCGATGAATGAGACGGTAAGATACGGATTTCATCAACAACTATCTCGAGCATTTGCTTTCTTACGGATACCGGCAAGAGTATTCCTTCACCGGTTCCTCCGCCCACATACAACCCGTCGATAGGAGAGTCTGCTAATTGTCTCACCAAAGCACGTATCGATTCCTCAATCAATTGACCTTGTGCATCTACTGGAGTTACGATTGCCGGATAAATTCCTTTTAGCAACGGTGTAGTAGTTTCATACCCCATCAAATCCCTCCATGACAGTCGCCCCTATACAGGCATCGTTATCGACGTCTGTCATATAGTAGACTATCAAGGAGGTATTGTGGTCAAGTAAAACCGCACTTGTATACCCTAAATCTCCAGAAACTGCAGGTCGAATCTGGAAAACCCCGCTATCTGAGAAAATAGGATGCTCAGAATCGGTGATCAACGCTTCGATTCCTTTTGGATCCCGTCGTTGTCCGAATGTGGCCATCACCCGATTATCGTCCAACGAAAGCATATGAACGGGGTTGGGACAAAACATGTTCGTCGGTTCTGGAGTATTCCATGTGACACCGCCATCGAACGATGAGGACGTATGGAGATTTTTATAGGTTTCATCGAACGGTAACGTAAAGAAATCGAGTTGGGTCCGCATAAGGATATCGAGTCTTCCTGAGGGAGCTCGGTACAGAAACGGTTCAAGGAAATGGTGACCGTTCAGCGATGGGATCTCTCCGAGGAAGTTCCATGTTTTCCCTTTGTCTTTCGATTGGACAATCAGGCAACGTGATAATTGGCCAAAACGTTTCACCGCATACAACGGCGCGCAAAGCGTTTTGTCAGGAAGTTCGACTACATTTCCCCGCATTGCAGCCGGGCCCTGATATCCTTCTGTAGAAAAATGCCACGGTCCGTCCCAGGTCTTGCCGTTGTCGGAAGACCTGATGCAACTGGTCCCGACGTGTATTGCAGCCCATCGGTCGAATAGTATGCGTCCAAAATATGTGAATGCTTCGCCAAGGGATGCTTTCTCTTCTTTCGGAACAACTTTCCATCTGAAGAAGGTACAGATCAGCGTTCCGTCTGATAATGTATTGATACATGGATCATTTTCACCCATCTCATCGTTATAGATCACCGTGCTGTCGGACCAGGAAGCACCATTGTCGCGCGAGATTTTCATCGCTATCCGTGATGAAGCATCAACATGCGTCACTGCACCGTATGTCTTCAACGAATTGTCCGCTTGACGATATACCAAGATAATCGAACCGTCATGTGCTCGGGTCACACTGGGAAATGAATTGTACAAGCCATCTTTTACAAGTACGGTTTGCTGAAATTTGAACATTTGTTTATCACACCTCATATTACTTGATGATCACAGATATGAGAATGCCGGTTCCGAAAGAAACCGGCATTCGTTTGTACGTTTCAGTTACTTGATTGAGTCCAAAGCAGCCTGTGCTCTCTTTTGCATCGCAGCCACAGTAGCGTTAAGATCTTGTTCTCCAAGGTAGTACAATTCACGTTCCTGACCAAAAATATCTTTAATCAGGTTCAATCCGGTTGGATTGAGCTTGGTATCGATATTATAGTAACTCGTAATGGGGACGGTCCACCCTCCCATGACTTTCTGGACAAAATCGTCCGAATAATTCATGGTATGGACTGTTCCGCTCGTGTCGGTGAAAGTTACGAAGTTCTTCTTGAATGCTTCAAGATCCTGATGGCGATACGAAGAGAGTGTTCCGAGTTTCGACCACATCTCAGTCACCATGAACCTGGCTAACAATGCTCCTCCTTTTGGATTCTTGGAAGTGATGGGAACCGCAAAATAATAGTCGAGGTCGGTTGCATTAAGATTGTTTGGAACAGAAGCGTTGGGTCTCGGCAAATTCACGACACCAACGTTGAAGTCGAGGATTTTCGCACCTTCCGCTGATCCGAATCTTGAACTGATGAACCAGGATGCAGACCACCAGTTGCTCAACAACATGGCCGCATCTCCTTGTGCAAACGGCATTCGCGAAGCGATCTGCTCTGCTTTGAATGTCGCGAGGCTGATTGCGCTCTTATCAACATTCTGCATTCTATGCCACATGGCCAATGCATCCTTGAGCCGCTGGTCAGTCATGTTCGCGACTTTCGGATTTCCATCTTTGAACGGAGTCCAACCGGCCATCTGAGCGGGAAGCGTATCGATGTCATATCCCCATGTGAGGTGGATGTTGGCACCGTAGATCTTGTTCGCACCGTCTCCCTTGGTCAATGCTTTGGAAACCTTCTCGAAATCAGCCCATGTCCAGTCATCGGTCGGGTAGGCGACTTTGGCAGCATCAAACATGTCTTTGTTGTAGAATATATAGAATCCGCCCTTCGTATAGGGCAATCCGTATAGTTCATCGTTGATGTACGATGCTTTGATACCATCACCGAATCCATCGAGCAAATCGAATCCGTCTTCAGTGAGATACTTCTCAATCGGCAGGAACATGCCTTCCTTGGCTCGCTTGGTATATTCGATCGAATCCAAGGTGAGTGCCATGTCGACTCGGTCGCCGGCCGCTATCATCGTATCCAGACGCATGATGTAGTCGGTACTTCCGAGATCGACATATTCAACGTCGTACTGTGGGTACTTTGCCTCAAAATCGGCAATGATGCGATCAGCTTTGTTTTCTGCCAGATACCCATAGGCTACCCAAACAATTTTCTCCTTTTCGCCTGTGGCAGCCGGTTCGGCTGCGCCTTGGGCGAACAGCAACCCGGTGGTTGCGATCAACAGAGTGCATACTAGCAGCAGTGTGATTTTTTTCATTTTCTCCTCCCTTTGATCATCCCTTCAAACCTGTAGAAGTGATGTCTTCTATAAAAAATCGTTGCAACGCAACAAATAAGAATAAAATCGGTATGGTCATTGAAACGCTTGCGGCCATGATTGCCGTATAATTGGTACTGAATTCATCGGAGAAGTATTTCAATGCCAATGGAAGCGTATACAGAGTGGTACTTCGGATATACAGTAAAGGACCTTCATAGTTATTCCATGCCCACACGAAATAAAGGAACACGAGAACCGACAGGCCTGCCCGCACCAGAGGCATTGCGATAGTGACAAATATCCGAGGCTGGGATGCACCGTCGATCCGAGCAGAATCGAGCAATTCATCGGGAACTTTCAAAAAATATTGGCGCATCAAAAATGTTCCGAACGGTTGCCCGAGGAAGAACGGAATCCAAAGAGCCGCATGCGAGTTGATCAATCCGAGCCATTTGAAGATCATGAATGTCGGAAGCATGGTTATCTGCGATGGAATCATCATGGTTGCCAATTTCGCAAGGAAAAGGCTATCCCGGCCTATAAACTTTAACTTGGCATATGCATACCCGCCCATCGAACATGAGATTACCGTACCGACCACCGCAAGGAATGTTACCTTCAAACTGTTAATAAAGAATACGCTGAACGGGATTTGACCTTTCCATACCGTTTCATATCCGGAGAAGTTGAGAGTTTTAGGGATCCACTCAATCGGGAATTTAAACATGCTCACCGAATCTTTAAATGAACTCGAAACCATCCAAAGAAAGGGCAATACCATGGTAAATGATACCAAAATCATGAAAACTGTCAGACCGATCTTGCGTACTAGCAATCTTGCTTGATAATTTTTCTCGCTCATCACCGGCCTCCCTAAAAGTCCCGTTTCTTTTCAACGCGGAATCGAATAAGGGTGAACACCATGATGATGATCAGCAACGCCCAACTCATCGCAGAGGCGTATCCCATGCGATTGATTCTGAATGCCGCATAATAGATGTAGTACCCCAGCGTATAGGTGGAGGTCCCCGGCCCTCCTTCGGTGAGAATTTGGATGAGGGACCAGTCTTTGAATACATTCATGACACTCAGGATTGTCAACATGAATGTCGTCGGGGAAAGCAGTGGAATCGTAATCTTGGTAAATTGTTGTACCAATGATGCTCCATCGACCGTGGCAGCTTCATATAATTGCCGTGGGATTGCCTGAAGTGCTGCCAGATACAGGATCGTGTAATATCCTACGGTTTTCCAAATCATCAACAATCCGATGGTGGGTTTCGCCCATAGGGTACTCGAAAGCCATTGGGGCGGATTTGCTATGCCCAATGATCTGAGCATTTGGTTTATCGGACCGGACCGGGGATTGAAGAGAGTAAACCAGATGACTGAGATCGCCACGACACTGGTTACGTTCGGTAAGTACATGATCGTCCGGAATACATTCTTGCCAAAGACTTTGTCGTTGAGAATGAATGCGATAACCATGGCAAAAAAGATGGTGACGGGAACAGTGAGCAAAAACCAGAGGTTGTTCATGACCGAAGCCTGAAACCATTTATCGGTAAACATCTCAAGGTAATTTTCGATTCCGACGAATTTGATATTTTGAAATAATTTTATCAGGCTCCAATCGGTAAAACTCATATAAAATGAAAAGATGATAGAAAAGACGGTAAATACGATAAAACCGAGAAGATTCGGCATGACAAAGAGATACCCGGTGAGATTCTCCATCAGTTTCCGTCTTCGACGAAGAATCCGTTTTTGCTGTTCGATACTAGTTTCGTGCATATAGGTTGACTCCTTATCGAATATGGTTCGCATCGATCCAATCAAGTTCGTGGCCTTCACTCTGATCAAATCCCTGCAACGCTCCTGCCATTGCCAATATGTTTTGCGCGGGTGTTCCTGGCTGGATGCAATGTGTCGGGGTAAACACAAACCCGCCTCCGCTTGCCAATGCATCCAATGTGTGCCGAACATCCCGAACTACTTGTGTCGGATTGGCTGTTTGTAAGAATGCGGTGTCGCATCCGGCACCCCATATCACCAAATCCTTGCCATACTCTTGTTTGATTTTTCTGGGATTCATATTCGCTGCCGATCGTTGTACGGGATGAAGAATTCTCACTCCGGCATCCAATAGGTCATCAAGCAGCGGATATACGGCACCGCAACTGTGATAGATGATATGTTTGCCATAACCGGATATGAAATCAAACAACCTCTTGTGATACGGAAAAATCATTTCCCGGTACAGCTGCCGCGATATGATCAGCGAATCCTGCGTTGCGAGATCATCGGTGATGATCACTCCTTCAATGAACGGGCCTATCGCATCAAACAGCATGGCATAACCTTGCATCTGATGCTCCAGGATATGCTCGAAAAAGGTATGGACCAACGGTTTTTCGAGCATCATGTCCATCAATAATTGTTCGAATCCCCGTAGATACCATGCCCGCTCGAATAGCCCGGCTCCGATCTGATCCGAGAATAGGGCGTCATCGGTTGCATGATATGCCCATGACGCTTTCTTTTTCAGTTCGTTCGCCATGCCATTATCGATCAAGGCAGGGAAATGAAGCTTTACTATATCGGAAAGGTCCATATCGACAAGCACATTGCGATCCAGTTCATAATAATAAGAACCCTTTCGTTTCCTCCACGGAACGTTCCATGCATCAACAAACAAATCATCTTCGCCATCCGTATGCCAATACGCATCTGGAATGTGGCGGATGAATCGTGTATCGATGCCCAATAGACGATGGATCGGTTCTTCAATTTCCGCATGGGAACGCAGATAGCAGCGGGTAGGGGTATCGATATTGAGAAATTTCTTCAGTGCGTCGTATGGTTCTTTCTCAATCGCAGAGGACCTGCTCGATTGATCGTATGGAACCCGATCGCTCTCTTTATGGGCAAGGGCAAGGGCAATGCGCTCACGTTTTGTCATATGGGTCTCCCTTGATATGTCTTGGCAGTTTCGATGAATGCCTTCATGTTTTCTTTCGGGGTTTCGATCGAAACTTCGCATCCTGTTCCCAACAGATAACGATACCCTTGCATCATGTCCAGGCATACTTCGGCTTCATGTGCGACTTGGTACGGATGTCCGGATAGCAACAAACCGGATGGATTGATGTTCCCGATGAGACAGCATCGGTTATTCACTATGCGAGCGGCATTGCTGAGGCTTGCAGCATGATCGATGGCGACAATGTCGGCCCCACACTGCGCAAAATCATCAAACACAGCGGTATTATCACCACAGATGTGTAATAAGGATATTGCGTCATAGCGCTTGCAAAGCGGCGCGATTCTGGCAAAGAATTCTTTTTCATACGGCAAGACATACTTTCGATACATCGAGGGTGAAATTACATTTATCGATGCCAACGAATCGGCAAGTTGAACAATAGTGGCCCCTGCTTCCAGCTGGGCTGACGCGAAGTGCACCAACGTTTCCAGTGCCATCGAAAACATGTGGCGTAAGGCTTCGCCGTGATCTTCAACACCGCTGTCCGTTTCCGCGAGCCACATCATCAAACGTTCGATACCGCAAAGATGCCCGGCTACGACAAACGGCCCGGTCCCGCAACCTCTGATGGCTGCATCCTCGCCGACCATTTCTCTGACCAAACGAATCGCTTCGATATAGGATGGCATCCTTCCTGCGGATCGCGGATCCTGGGCTTCAAGCATAAGTGCTTTTTTATCATCGGTAATCAGCGGTGTGTTCATCAAAGGCATGGCATTCGGCAAATAAAGTACTTGAGCCCCGAAGGCTTCTGCCATGTAGTACGTATCCGATTGAACGACTATGATATCTTGTCCGAAAAGACGCCAGCCATCGAATTGGGCACTGGCCATGGATGCGGCGTCCCGTTGGCAACGCGATAGGTCCGCTCCGGTTTGTCTGATTGCGTAATTACCCATATATGGCGCGGCTACGCTTCGGTCGGTCTTGTGACCTTTCACTGCATTGAGGACTCGATCCCTTCCGGTCATTGAAGTGCTCCCGGCGTACCATACTTCTTCGCCTGATGTATGAAATGCAAAACATTCTTCATCGGTATGCCTTTATGAAATGAATGGTCCGTTGCAAGTATCGCGTTGCCGTCGTACCCCACGATCTCGATTAACTCCTGCAATGCGAAGTCGATATCTTCGGTCTGGTCGGAACACATCGTGGTGGTGGCATCAATATTTCCGACGAGCACCCATTGATCGCCAAAATTTTGTTTCACCGCCTTGATATCCATGCCCGCATGTGATTGAAGATTATTCAACGCATCGATTCCGTCTGTTCCCCATGAAGCGATATCATCAAGAATCGCCATGATATTCCCACATGAGTGAAGGATTACTTTACCTCCGGCTTGTTTCCATGTCTTGCACTGTTTGGCGAATTCAGGCAAGAAAAATGTTCTCAGTTGTTCAGGACTGATTATGGTAGAGCCATTCATTCCCATATCGTTGGCAACATAGAGAGCGTCCACCTTAGATTCGATCAGACGCAAACCGACTTCGGTCCAATAATCTGTTGAAGCTTTCACAAGTTCATGCACTAAATCAGGTTCATCATACAACGCTATCGACAGATCGGTTATCCCGCATGAGATCGAGAGGAAACTGAACGCACTACGAATTCCACCGAACAACGCGATTGGTTTGCCATCATCGGTATCAGAGTGAGCTTCCTTCAGACCTTCAAGGATCGGTTGGATATCCTCTTTTTCGATTCGCTCGGAACGGATACGCTCAAGAAACGTTTCATCCACGGCGCATTCTCTTATAGCCATTCCCAAAGGCCACGATGCATCGTTGACGGTGAAACCCACGTTGAATCTGTCAGTGAATCCAGTTGGACTGCTCCATGTTTTCTTCGGTGGAATCAATGCGGTATAGGAACGAACCGGGACCATGACAGCGTCAAGTCCGAGCCGTTTTGCCAGCAATGTCGTGGGCCGTCCGTCCGACCAAGGATTTTGATACCCGAGGATTCGTTCGAACACCTCGGGATTATTCACCACGTCAAATACCGGAAGCCGATCAGCAATGCTATGTGAGAATGCCGTTAAAATGCGCTCGCGTCCCGATATTCGGTCGATAAGGCCTTTCATACCTACCATGCCTCCCGTTGCATTTCTTCGATGGTTTCCAGTATCGAGGTAGCCATGTACTCAAGTTGTTCATTGACCAATGCGTATATCGATGCATGCGTGATTTGATGAAGAAACAGTTGTTCGGCTACCGGACATGTTTCTTTGATTGCCTCGATTGGGTATCCGAGTCGGCTGAATATCGCTAATCTGTATAGCGGTGTGAAGTGACTTGAAGTAGCGATCCCTCTATCGGCTAATTTTAGTTTTAACGTAGAGATATCGCCTCCAGCTTTCTTCGGGTCGATGTTCAACGTATACAAGTGATAGGTCGGATGGATATCTTTGGTGCCAAGCGGCTGTATGTTCAACGCAGGGCACTCCGACAATCTTTTATTCATAAATCTCGTATTGCATTCGCGGATGTGAAGTATTGATTCATAACGCGCCAATTGGCATAGCAACCCGATTGCCTGTAATTCGGTACCATAGTCGTTGGTACCGACACATGACGAGTGCTCTCTTTCGTGACTGGCCTTATCATGAGCCCGATCTTGAATCACATGGGTAAGATCCATTTTGCCATGGCACGCCAATTTCAGATTATTTGTCATCGGAACAGCTGATACGAGCAATCCTCCCTCTCCAAATGATGTGATATTATTGTGCTGGTTAAAATCAAAGATACCATAATCACCAAGCGTACCAAGATGATGACCTTTATATATGCCGCCGATAGCTTCGCTAGCATCCTCCAATACGATCAGGCCATTTTCTTGCGCGCATTTGGTTAGCGCTTCCATATCGGCTGGGTATCCGGCGATATGGCTGATAATTACCATTTTGGTTCTGTCGGTGATTTTGCGTAGCACGTCCGTCGGGTCGATGGTCAAAGTGACCGGATCGATATCGACAAATATTGGCGTCGCTTTGATAGCCAGCGGATATAACAGGGCGGCGGGACTACAGATGGCGGGGAAGAGGATTTCATCACCGGCCGTGATATTCGCATATCGGAATATCATCTCGAAAGCTGAACTGGCATTGTTGAGAAACGTACTGCCTCTGGTTCCCAGATAATTGTCCATTGCCTGCTCAAGCCTTGCAACATTGTCTCCCGACGATAAAGTCATCGGAGGAATTCCGATTTTTGATAGGGAATGGAGGGCCAAGCGTACATCGCACAGTGCTCTCTCATAGGCGATACCTTCACCTTGTAACAGGAATCGGACCACCTCGAGCACATCTTCGGTGTTGTATGATTCTCCGATTGCTGACCATGGCACAACCGAATGGTTTGAGTTGTGTTTGGGATCAGCTGCGTATGCACCCATCAGAGCCTCCTCATCGTTCTGCCATCAATTGGTAGTATCATTATCATATTTAGGATTGTATAGGATAGAATTGGAGTTGTATCTGGATTATTTTCTTGCCATTCTATAGAATTTTCAGAATTTCTACAGAATAACTCGTATTTTATCTATTATATGATAAAAATTTATTAGGAGCGTTTAATGTTATATACATATTCACAAAGCAGAAAATGGTACAAAGGGAACACTCATGTTCATACCACCCAATCAGACGGAGGCAAGTCGATAAAAGAAGTATGTGAGATGTATCATGATGCCGGATTCGATTTCATTGCGATCACCGACCATTGGAAAGCTTATCGAAAAAAAGAATCCGATCCAGATTTTGATATCCTTACGATCGATGGTATTGAAATTGACGGCAATGACGCGAGCGGACACTATTATCATATTGTCGCTTTGGGACCCGTCGCGGATATGACGGTGGATCCTTGTCTGGAGCGTTCGATTGAAATATTGGTCGCTCAGCACGCTTTTCTCATACTCGCTCATCCTTATTGGTCCGGTAATAGGGAAGAAGATATTAAGAAATTCCCATTTCATGCTCTCGAAATCTATAATCATGTCTGTTCCTGGCTAAATGGGAAAGGCACGTGCGCGTATCTCTGGGATGTCGCCTTGGAAGATGGATTGCCACTATTCGCCATCGCTTCAGATGACGCGCACCTGCTTCCGGCACACCCGGGGTGGAATGGCGGGTGGATCATGGTGCAAGCTGAAGAACTTACCCAAACAGATATACTTACCGCATTACGCAAAGGACGTTTCATCGCCACCACAGGACCCCATTTCAAATCGATATCCTATGATAATGAGACAATAGCATGTACTACCGGTGACATAGTGAAAGCCCGTCTCGTAGGAGCTGGCTATAGTGGAGACCGTTTGTGGTACGGCGGTGATGTTTTCAACGAATTCACATTTGATATCAGCAAGAATCCACGGTTGAAAAATTCGCCATACCTGCGGTTGGAAATCGAGGACGCAAACGGAAAGATCGCATGGACCAACCAGTTATAAGAAGATGAGGACGGTATCGGATAACACGGGTAATGTCATATCACTTTCGATCATGCATGGCGATCGAGTAGAGATCCAGTTCATCGTTTATCATCGGGAATCCCGATCGGCCGTATGTGATTCTCTCTGACGAAAACGCTGAAGCCGGATCATCCGTACCGGACCATACTCATCGTAGACGACCACATCATCACGAATCTGATCGCTTTGTTTGGCACATGCGGGTACGAAACTCTTGCCGGGGAGCTGTGACGGTATCTGTTTTTTCCTTGTCAATTTTTTTCATCATTGACACGCTCCGGTCACCCCTCTAGAATTAAACTAACGCTCAATATATGAGCATGGGCCCATCATGTAAAAGCTAACTGTCGCGTATTATGACGTGATAAAGGTAGGGACAGTAAAAACCGTATGAAAGACGAATATTTTTTAATCGTGAAAACAGCCCTGTTGTATTACCGTTATGATATGAACCAACCTGAGATAGCACGAAAACTAGGGTTGTCCCGGCAAAAGGTAGGTCGTCTGTTAAAACAAGCCAAAGAACAGGGGATTGTAAAAATCACCATTGATTACCAACCGAGCTATTCAGAAGAGTGCGCCGCAAAACTCGAAAGACTGTATAACCTCAAGGAAGCCTTGGTAATCGATGTACCCGTCTACGATGAAGAAGAAATAAAGAATGAAATCGGTAAGGCGGCCGCAGCATTCTTACGCAGGATCATGCGGGATAACGATAGCCTGAGCATTTCCTGGTCCAGCATGGTGTATCTCTGTGCAAGACATCTAGGACAGTTGAATCTTCAAAACATCACCTACTCGCAACTCAACGGAAATCATGAGAAAGTCCCTTACAAACACAGCGGGATGAATATCCTCAACATATTGACCCAGAACACTCGTGATTCGACCTCGTTTCCGCTGTTGGCTCCGATGAAGGTTAACTCCGAAGAACTCCTTCAGAGTCTTAAGGCCGACGACACGATCAAGCGTGCGATGCAGGCTGCCAGAGAGAGCAGGATAGCGGTGTTCGGAATAGGAAGCATCTCGAAGACTTCGATTCTATTCCAGGCAGGATACATGGATACCGATCTGGTCAACAAGTTGCAAGCCTGCGGCGCGGCAGCTGATGTGTGCGGTCATGTTATCAATTCGGACGGTGAATTGTGTGATCTCGATTCCGAAAGAAAAACGCTTTCGATCGAACCGGAAGAATTGAAGAAAAAGGAATATCGGGTGGCGATTGCCGGACACGAATACAAGGCGAACGCAATCTACGGAGCTCTTCAAGGCAATTGGTGTAATGTATTGGTCACCGACTTGCGCACCGCTGAACGGCTCATCGAGATGAAAACAGCTGACACTGCTGTTTCAAGACCGCATAGATAAAGTTGCATGAAGTCGATGAAGTTCTTATCGATTGTTGTTGTGATTTCTCACGTTCTAAATGACTCGGCATCAAGTACCGAACAGTACAGTTTCATCTCAGAAGCACTTAAATTTTTGAAATGAATCATCGCGACTGTCGGCATGCAGTCTCCGTTGGGTAATAAAAGGCAGCGCATATGCGTGACCCTGGATGTGTGATTGTGTTCCATCTTCACTATGCCAGGGGAATACAGGAGGTGGTGCTCTTCTGAAATAAGATCAACAATCTCCATATAGTCGTGATCTTGGAATTCGACTACGCGGAAAACACTACTTGGCCGGATGGATTGTCCAATCCTGCAGCATGCTAAAAGTTCGTCGTGAAAGGTCTCCTTCGACACGCTTCAAAATCTTTTTGCTTTGTTCGACACTAGTCAGTGCCTGACCAAGCAAAAACTCACCTGCCAGTGTTTTGCCATACCGTTCGGAGTATTCACCTGCCTCATCAAGCTGCAACAATACTGCCTAGGTGCGCTTGTACAGTGATTTCTCAGCTCCCAATCCATGATGAATTGATGAAGTTCATCATTACCGGCACTGAATTTTCTACATGCCTTGCTCATCGCTTCGTATGATTTCATATCTTACATTTGCCCGATTTTTCGATAACTGCAGAATTCTTTTTGAAGATAGGCAAACCAGTAGCAACAAGTAGATGTATCCCGAATAATTTAGAATTACTTCTAATTTTTCATGCCTAGACAATTGTACCGTTGCTTACAGGACATTACAGACTGAAATCAACTCCCGTTGTGATGTGGACAGTCCATGGAATGGCTCCTGAGATGTATTGCAATCCTGCAGCCGCTGAAGATTCAACATACCAATATAGATCTTCGGTTATTGCGACATCCGAGCGTACGGTGATCTGAGCATCGGTATGCCATGATCCTGTGCTTGTCAAGAAAGTCCAGTCAAGATGTGGACCGATCAGCAATTGGAATATTTTTGTCGGGGTGATCCTGATGTTCAATGAAATAGCTCCGCCTACGCCTTTCTTACTTGGGTCGGAAGACCATGTGTATGTTGTTGTCGCATTCACATTCCAACTCAGCACATAGCCGGCCAATCCGTTTATGCTGAACCTCAGGCCAGCTGCGATATCCTTATCAATTGCATCGGTATAGGTGGTTATCCCCGCAAGAGCTGCTAGACTATAGTCACATTCCACTATCGGGGTGTGTTGCATTCCTAGCTGGATGCCGTTATACATCGCTGAATCATCCACATAGCCATAATAGGTGAAAAAAGGATGTATTGTTCTGTAACCACGGTCCATGCTGAAAGTCGCATCCCACATCGGACGAAATAACACACTTGACGGATCGCTTGAGTCGTAGGATAGGTCGGAACCAATGGAGAGTCGAATCTCTCCGGGATCCACGAACAATGCACCATCGGCCATGACAGAAACATAGTCCATCCATTCTGAGGATATTGGGTTATATGAGAAGCGGGCATAGCTTGATAGCCCCAGATATGCACTTGATCCAAGCAAAGTGCGCACATCGATACTTGCCTGGGCTCCCACACTCACCTGTTGATCGAGTGTGGTTGTATCGTCGATGACTGCATAGTCCGTGAACACACCGATGAACGTCGACATCTCGGCCGTGATGGTGTGGACAGGCAGTACCATGAGCGAACACATGAGTACAAGACACCATGTTTTTCTCAGATGCATAATAATTCTCCTACGTTTATCTCACCAATCGCTCGAGCATCTTGACGGTGCTGCTTCGAGGGGCAAAGGTGATGATCCTTTGCGCCATGTCTTCAGCAGAGATTCGTTTTGCGAACCCCGACGGGAAAAGGTCAAATACTTTCTTATAATCAGTTCCTGGTATGGATGAGCGTGACATTGCTTCCACGATTGACATGCTAAGGCTATCTTCAATGCCCCATTGTTGTAAAGCGATGAGCAGTCCTCCACCATATCTGAAATTATCCCAGCGTTGTTCGGACGCTTGTTTATCAAAAAGTTGCAACAAATTCAGGACTTCTCGCTCCTTGACTTCTGATTGGAATAGTGTGACGATACGAGTCCACACTGAAAGATTTTCAAGCAATACAGCGGCTTTTGCTTCACCAAGGGCTTGTATAGCGATATTCCTGGCATGTTGGAATGCATTGATTTCACGGTTGAGTGCCTCTTGCAACGGGAGGAATCGTACTCGTTTTGCCAAGGCTTCCTCCAGTTTCAAGTTCAACGGTTCAATTGGAATCAATGCCTTGCCAGCCGTATCGAACACCTCATGCAATTGTTGTTTCTCTTGGTCAGAAAAGTGAAAAGCATCCAGCATACTATTCAGTCTGTCAACGTGAGGTTCAGCGGAAAGAGCCATCCCCACCAGAACCAAGAAAAGAGACATCATCAAGATATAGCGATATGTGCGTCGTACTGGCACAAAATCCTCCTACCTGCCTGGTCCATTCGAATTCCAAGGAACATTGCCTGATCCCTTGTTGCTTGCAAATGATGGATTGCCTCTCGTGGTAGCTTGTTGACGCATTGTTGCAGCGGGGGTCCCACCAAGTTTTTGCTGCATTGCAAGTTCTTGTTGCACAGCGTTTTTTACCATTTGCCGGACCATGGTCCCTACAGGTTCTCCGGCATCTTGCCTGGCTTGTATCTGTTCTTTTGTTAGCGATTCCCTGATACCTTTGGCAGCCTGTTGGGCAACAGATTGCACTGCGTAGCCCAATCGCTCCATGTGCTTGGTCTCAAGAGCCAGTTGATGGGCAATTTGGGCACGGATCATTGCTCTCTCAGCTGGTTGTTGTGCGATATCATGCGTACCGTAATGGAGTGCGAAGGCAACGAGTGCAGGGTCTCCCATTGCTTTACTATCCCATTGCATGAGCCTGGCTTGTTCAACAAGCTTAATCACTTCATCGTCTTCCCATCCACGTGTTCTCAGTTGATATGCCAATTCAAGAAGATAGGCATCTTCCTCTTGATTTTCACTATCATCTGCCATGAGCGGAATCACAGCTAGTACAATAATTATCATAATCATCATAATGCGTTTCATAATCTAAACTCCTTCTTTCTCTAAATCTCAAGAATCGAATTTTGTCCACCAAATCCATCATCCACCTGCATATATGCATTCGGATCTGCTTTCCACTGTGTACCGTTGATCAAGAACTGATATCGGTACTCTTTACCACGTTCCAGCTGGAGTTTGATGTGCCACATCCCTTGTTCATTGATTTTTGCCAGATGTTGGGCTTGGGGGTCCCAGTTGTTCCAATCCCCGACAACTACAACAGTTTCAGCCTCTGGTGCTTCAATTTGTAAAATAACTTCGGCTACGGTTACTTCGTTTTCACTCTGGGAAACGATATGAGGCCTCGTGTTAACCGCAAAGGGAACCAATGCAACTGCACATACTGCTGCTGCTACAAGTACATACCTCCGGATGATATGTCGCTGCGTATTGAACCGTGAAGGCTTGGCAGCATGTGTATGAGTTATTGAATCTAAGATCGAGTGCGAAAGCCGCTGTTCCATTCCTTGTGGGTAATCAAAGGATACGGTGTCGGTGGCTCCTGGTTCGCCGGCTAATTTTCGAGCCAGCTCATAATGTAAAGCGCATGAAGGGCAACTTGCAATATGGTCGGCAACTTCACGTTCAAACACTTCACGAGTCATTTTTCCTTCTTCGGAAGTATTATGTTGTGCATACCACGTATCGATGTAAGCTTTGCATTCACTACAATTCATACCGATTTCTTTCTCCTATCAACACCATACGAACAATCATCCCATCCGTTTCAAAATATGTTCAATATTTCAATTCCCAGCGATGCTCTGAAAACCAATCTTGCAATGCTTTTCGTGCTCGGTGCAAATGTGTTTTCACCGTTCCTTCCGGAATGTGTAATACGTGAGCGGTATCTTGTACGGATAGGTGTTGCATCATGCGTAATACGAACACCTCGCGATAAGCGGGCCGTAGTTCACGTAACGCTTTGAGCAACAACCGTTCTGCTTCTACTGAGATTGCCACATCTTCCGGAGACTCACTGTACGCCTTCCCTTGTAATATCTTAATGTCTTCATCATAAGAAACCGTCGTGGATGTTCGGCCAGCATACAATTTCCTGCGTTTTGAACGGATCCAATTCATGGCTATGGTATAAGCCCAGGAGAAGAAAGAACGGTCACTCTTATATGTTGCCAATGCACGATATATGCGAAGAAATATCTCTTGGAGATCATCCTCGATGCTCTCGATTGACCTATCGGGACTCAAACGTCTGAGTAGTGAATAAAACACAGGAGTGTATGACTGCACAATTTCACCAAATGCCTGCTTATCCTGATGAAGCGTCCGATATACTGCATGTGCATCGCGATCATCAACATGAGTAAACGTACTTGGATTGTTCAACGATTGCTCCAACAATTCACCTTCCATCACACCCTATATGGACAGTATACGTCCTTATAACCAATTGGTTTCAATTATTCACATCGTAGATACAGGATTTTTAAATTGAATCCTATGTAATTGTATCAGATCTAATAATAGACTAATTCTAATTCATTATTATGAAAAATGTTATTGATAATTTGATAGTATCATGATAGCCTATTGCTAATTACAAATATATAACAACATCATGACTTGGCAATGAGGGAAGGCATGTTCGTGTTTTTCTAATACGGTCATACCACGATGACGCAGATTCACCTCTTTTCATGATGGGAAAGGGCGAGTGATGAAGAAACTACTGAAATACATGAGGCTCCCTTACACTATCGAGATCAAAAAAGAATATGACGGAACTTATGTGCTCGCCATAAAAGAGCTTCCCGGTTGCATAGCCATCGGATCAACACTAGAAGAAGCGAAAGACCAACTCTATTTCTCCATGCGCAATTATTTGGAATCGTGCATGGAAAATTCATGTCCTATTCCGTTACCCCTGGCAATGAGGAATAAACACAAGCAGTAGGGTATGATAATAAACATGAGATCATTCGTTTTTTCATGACAACATTGCGAGTCCAACTTATTATTACTATAGATCACATGTTGAGCACATGCTCATTAAAAAGGGTGTGTGTCCCGCTTACCGCTGCACCGGCATGCAACGATAATCACGCACACCGCAATGTGTGCCTGTTTGCGCGGGCAACAGAAAGGTCTTGATCGGATATGCCGGAAATCAAACGACATCTTTTAGCGATACGACAATTGGATCGGGATTGAAGTGTTTGCCATTCCCGATTCCGATACGGCAGCAAAAACATCAATCGACTATGTCAAGAATCTCTAGAACAGTTGTCATAAGATAGATATCCGACACTTGTTTTTTTGTATACAAGTGCTTTTTGACCTCCGGCACCATACACATTTTCATAGCATGGATCCTCATTTAAAATGGTAGATGATTACCAATAATCGCTTTACGTCAACGAGCAATTGATTAAGATAATAAGGAAATTATTTTTTAATATAGATGTCAAATATAATGACAGAACTATAATAAAAATATTGACCACGTCACATTGTTATGCATATTCTATTGAGTAGATGGAGAGATAAAAATCTATTTAAGGTAAAGTAAATGACTAAACACGTATCTGTCGACACTGCCAACAGCGTAGGGGCGATAGTAACTGAATTGTTTTATATTACCTCGATATTTTCTTTCATATCTGTGTTGACCGGTTATGTCACAATCGGATTGTATGTCAGGCTTACCCAGATCCTGTTCATCATTCCGCTGTACTGGATGCTTGCCACGGCCAGCCGTTTTGAAAGTCCGTTCGTATACTATGTGCAAATAACTTCACTCATGGTGTATCTTCCTATCCAGTTGATAAAGGTAATCATGTTTGATATCGGTATGACTACATGGCGTTGGGCAGATTTGACGCATCTTGCTTTTTTGTTCATTGCAAGCGGCTGCATGCTTGGAGTAGCGTCCTATGGCGGGCAGAAATGGAAAGCGATTACCGTATCAACCTTTTTCATCATGGCACTCATCGCGGTGATCGAATTGATAATTTCTTAAGAATGTGGTTGGTGAAAACGAAAATCAAGATAGAATCACTCTTTCGTAGTACTAAGATGGTTTTAATATTATCGATCGTATAGAGTTGCATATCTATGTGCATACTCTTATACCTCAGACATGTTTCAAAACTATAATGAGTACATTAATTGTATGTATTACAAAAAATGTTTATAAATCCATTCACATTATCGGATTGTAAAAAAATATAAATTTCTCTTGTATTATCATCACAGTATGTTATTATTTTCTAAGATAGTTCTAGAATTGTCTCTTACTAGGAATTGGACAAAATATTCGCCAACCCGAAGATGTTATGATCAGCTGAAACGAACGAGGAGTGTGGAGTTGGACATCGAAGTTAAAAATATCCTCTTGATCACCACTGACCAACAACGCAAAGATTCGCTTCCATGTTATGGGCTTTCCTTCTTGAAGACACCGGTGCTAGATGCTCTGGCTCACAATGGGATCGTCTTCGATAACGCAATATCTGTCGCCCCCCAATGCCAACCATGCAGGGCATCGTTTATCAGCGGGCAATATCCTTCCAGTACCGGAGTACCTGCAAACTTCAACTGGATATCTGAACAGACTCCATCGATAGCTGAAGCTTTCAACTCAGCTGGGTGGCACACCGCAGCCATAGGGAAAATGCATTTTGATCCGTGGGACAGCACCGAAGGGTTCTCCCACAGAATTATCGCTGAAGATAAACGCCATTTTTTCAGACCAGATCATCACGCTCAATTCTTGGGACGCAAGGGATTGGAACGAAGGCATCCTGCCTATGAAAAAGGCTATAACGCGTTCCTCGGAGCGATTGAAAGCCCACTGCCCAAAGAATTTCATGTCGATGCGTTCATAGCTGATTCAGCAGTCGAATATCTGGAAACGGCACCGAATGAACATGTTTTCTGTTGGGTGTCCTTCAATAGCCCCCACGATCCGTACGATCCTCCTAACGAGTTCGTTGATCTGTATCTGGATGCTCCGATTCCCGAACCGGTCGGGTCGCTTGAGGAACTGGATGCCAAACCGAAGTACCAAAAGGCAATTCTAGAATTCTTTAAAAAGAACGTACTCTACCTGCATGATTACAGCAAGGCCACCAAGCATACATGGGAAAAGATCCGGCAGCATTATTATGCGAGCATATCGTTTATCGATGAACAGATCGGCAAGATCTTGGCAGTGCTCGAAAAAAGGAATCTCCTCGATAGCACGCTCATCGTTTTTTCAAGTGACCACGGTGACCATCTGGGAGATCACGGATTACCGTACAAAGGAACCTTTTACGAAGGATCGATGAATGTTCCGTTGATAATCGCGGGCCCCACTGTAACACCGAACACTCGCTGTACTGCTTTTGCCGATTGGGTGGATCTGCACCGTACGTTCCTGTCGATCGCTGGCATAGACATTCCCCCTCATGTACAAGGCGAAGATCTTTGCAAGTACCTCAAAGACCCGACCCAACCTGGCAGGCCTGTTGCGTTCAGTGAGCTCGATGGAAGAATCCTCGCTTACGACGGAAGATACAAACTGGTAATCTGTGATAATGGCGAAGGGGAGTTATATGATATGGAGGACACTCCAACAGAGGTGACGAATCACTTCAATGAAGAACGTTACAAGGATGTCCAATACCGTCTTACCGGTGAAATCGCTCGTCATCTGGTGTCTTGTAACAAGGTGAGACATTTTGGTGGAGGTCCGTGTGAATCGGACGCGGGCCGAAACAAGGCATTCGAGGAAATTCGTGAAAAACTTTCTGCTGGTACGTTTACCAGTTTGAACGAACACATAATCTAAGGAGGTTTTGCTGATGGGAAAACAGAATAGACAGGACGTACATTCAGCTAGCGGGCACCAACTTTATTGGGGTGATATCCATAATCATAATGCGGTTGGCTATGCGAAAGGTTCCCTCGGGCGAACGATCGAAATAGCCAGGGAACACCTTGATTTCTTTGCCTTCACCGGCCATGCGTACTGGCATGACATGCCGATCATGCCCGGAGATAGGCATATGGTATGGGTAAACGGTTCGAAAGTCCACTCGGCACATTGGGACAAAACCCGAAAAATGGTTGAAGAAGCAAACGATGAAGGATTTGTGTCGATGATCGGGTATGAATGGCATTCGAGCACCTACGGGGATTTTTGTTTGATTTTCCCTAAAGACCAGCCAAACCTCTATCTGCCCGACAATGTGAAGGATTTGTTTGATTTTGCACGGAATGAAAACGCTTTGGCGATTCCACACCATGTTGGCTATAAGCTGGGATGGAGGGGGGCAAATTGGTCGGTATTCGATCCAAGCGTAACTCCCGTTGTGGAAATCTTCTCCGAACACGGCTGTACCGAGACCGATCGTTCGCATATCCCGATGATTTTGCACAGTAACGGCGGTTGTGCATATTCAAATTCGTTGGAATACAATTTAAAGAAGGGTCTTCGTTTTGGGTTTGTAGCCTCTACTGACGATCATTTCGGTTATCCTGGAGCATACGGAGAGGGGTTGGTGGCAATTTGGTCGGACGGTCTTTCGAAAGAATCAATTTTCGAAGCAATCCGTAACAGGAGAACCTATGCCGTCACCGGAGATCGCATCATGGTTGATTTCATGATCAACGGCAACCCGATGGGCAGTGAATTGCCCGCATCGGACAAGCGGGATGTAACAATTGATGTAGTCGGTGAAGATGCCGTTCAGGTAGTAGAATTGATCAAGAACGGAAAGATAGTGCATAGAGCCTATCCTGATGAACTGTCACATGAAAGAACCACAGATTTCAAAGAAGCTAAATGCAGGATCCAATACGGTTGGGGACCATGGGCCGCTCTTGATCTCGCCCGTACCTGCAATTGGGACATGGACATAGAGATTCTCGGCGGTAGGCTAAAGAAAGTTGAGCGTTGTTTCCAAGCCGGTCCTTACGAAGAGACGCTTCGTGACAAACTTACATGGATCGACGATAGACACCTCCATCTTGAATCATTCACTTCGAGAAAGAACGCATATCTGGAAAATCCGACAAAATCGATTATTCTTTCGCTTGAAGGCGATGCATCGACAAGGATCAAGGTGAAGTTGACCAAACCCCATTCGGTTGAGCGGACCGTGACGTTGGAGCAATTGGTCGGGGATAATGACATCACGTTCACAGATGTGTTTACTTCCGAAAGCTTCGTCATGCATCGCTTGGTATTCCCGTTCGAGTACGAAGTACATACCGAATGGACCGATACCTCAAAGGACTTGAATCCTGGTGACTGGTATTATGTGAGGGTGCGTGAGTTGAATGGACAGATGGCCTGGTCGAGTCCGATTTGGGTAGGGTAGGGAGAAACTCTCATGAAGATAGTCGGTTATGATCTGGATATCGTGCGTGAACCGTTGAGACGAAAATTTGGTTTCAAAGGAAGCTATTTTTCTGAAAAATGGGTGACCATGATGACGTTAATCACCGATGATGGTCTTACGGTACAGGCTCCCGGGGGATTGTCGGTGTTGTGGTCAGATCAGGCTATCTTCACCGATCATTGTGAAGCCGGGGGAAATCTCTTGATGAGTGCGATCGCTGAATTCGCTGCAAAACTCCTTGTTGGGCAACAGTATGATGCAACGAGTCGACCCGATCGTATTCTCAAGGATTTGTTTCCGGCTGTTCATGATTATGCAAAAGCGGTAACCAATTCAGATGAAGTGCGTAAGACCTTTACCCTCAATGCATTGGTTTCGCTCGATTTTTGCTTGTGGAAGCTGTATGCAAAAGCGATCGGTGCACGCACTTTTGACGAAATGCTACCAGAACAGTATGCAAAAATGCTCTCGCACCATAGTAGTCAGATCGCCTATGTACCATTGGTATCGTATGGAATTGAGCGTAAAGAAATCGAACTGATGGCACGCGACGGAGTGTTTTTATTCAAGGTGAAGTTAGGTCAGTCAGGAACCCAAGAACAGATGTTCGCAAAAGATTGTCAGCGAGTAAAAGAAGTGTTCGAACTGCTGAGAACCATCGGTACCGAACGACCAGTTTACTATTACTTGGATGCCAACGGCCGATATGAGAAGAAGGAGACTTTGCTGAGGTTACTTGAGTTTCTCGATGCCATCGGCATGCTTGATAGCGTGGTGATTTTGGAAGAACCTTTTGACGGACCTGTTTCGATTGATGTGTCCGATATTCCGGTTGTTATCGCTGGTGACGAATCGGTAGAAAGCTCCGAGGATGTTGTTGAGCGTATCGGAGCAGGGTACAGGGCTTTTGCGATAAAACCGGCCGGAAAGACGCTCAGCGCTAGTTTGGAAATGATAGCGACCGCTTATTCGTTCGATATTCCGTGTTTTGTCGCTGATTCGGCTTGTATCCCGCGATTGGCGGATTTGAATCGCAACGTTGCGGCTCGGTTGCGTCCATTTGAAAAATTACAGATGAATTTTATGGAATCCAATGGAGCCGACCATTATCTCAATTGGACCCAACTTATCCAAAGCCATCCCTTTGCTGGGGCTGCCTGGCTCAATCCTCAGCGAGGGACCTATCATCTCGATGAAGCATTTTATGCCTGCTCGGGAGGCATATATAATTAAGAAACATCTTCCGTAGGAGGATGACATCTAGGAGGACGTATGAAAAAGATTCTCGTGTTGTTCGTTGTGTTATTCATGACGGCAGGATTGTTTGCCCAAGGTGCTGCAGAAGCTCAGACAAAAACCCTTGATTATCCGACAAAGACAATTGAGTTGATCGTGCCTTGGGGCGCTGGTGGAAGAACAGATATCAATGCCAGATTCTTCGCTGCCGTAGCTCCGAAATATTTGGGGCAGCCGATGGTTGTTGTAAACAAAGCCGGTGGCGGTAGTGTAATCGGTGGCCAGTACGTCGCAGCAGCAAAACCAGACGGGTACACCTTGATTGCAATGACTCCCGGAACAAATGTTTTTCCGGTGCTCCTTGGTCAGGCTCCGTATGATACGTTTGACTTCATCCCCCTAGGGCAGATCGGAAGCGGTACGATGGTAATCGCATCCAATCCTAAACGTCCCTATCAGAATGTACAGGAATTGGTAGCCTATGCCAAAGCTAATCCTGGAAAAGTCACCTATGCGTGCGTGACACTCAGCGGACCCCAGATGGGATTCTTACGCTGGGCTGAGGCTGCTGGCATCACGTTCTCCCACGTGCCGGTAGGAAATGATAACGAAGCGGTAGAAGCGGCCCTCGGTGGTCACGTCGACATCGCGATGACCAGTAGTATCGCAACGATTCTTTCACATGTGAATACCGGAGCCTTGAATGCTTTGTTGACCTTTAACGAAGTTCGCGATCCAGCTCTGCCCGATATGCCGACAGCCGTTGAAAATGGCTGGAACGTAATCGCAAGTCCGTTTACCGGTATCGCAGGTCCCAAGGGGATGTCTGACGAACTTGTCACCTTTCTTCGCGACGTGTTCATGAAGGTCGTCGAAGATCCCGAGTTTGTCGATATGGTCAAGAAAGCCGGAGAGAGCTACATACCCAAAAACGGTGAAGACTTCCATAAAGTATGGGTCAATGACTACGAAGGCAATAAAGGCATAATCGAACGAATGGGATTGTTGAAATAACCATTTGAAAGGAAGGAGTGATACATAATGGTACTACATAACAAACAGACATTGATCGAAGGGCTTTTTTTCCTTCTGTTCGGTCTTGTAATATTGCTGTTGATTCCGAGTCAGATTATGGTCACTCCATCCATACATACCACGACTACGCCAGCCTTTATCCCGACGGTCGTAGCGGTAGCACTGATGATTGTCGGATTTCTCATGGTGATAAAGTCATTCAGGGCCAAACATAAAACAACAAAGAATATCGATTTTTCCCTAGAAAGCTTTTTACGGGTTGGCGGGTCGATACTTTTGCTGGTCGCATATATCGAAATGTTTAGGATCATCGGTATCGTTGTGGCAAGTGCGGTGTTTGTCGCTGTGTTTTCCTATATCTTCGGACTGCGCAGCTGGGTGAAGATGGCTGTCACGGTAGTGGTCGTCCCTGTGGTTGTATGGTTGGTGTTTGAGTATGTATTTAAGATTCCGTTGCCACACGGATTTCTTTTCTAACGGGAGAGACGGAGAGCGATATGTTTGAAATATTAGTTGATGCGATGAGTGTGTTTTTCACGTTGAGTAATGTACTCGCCGTAGCTCTTGGTTTGATTATCGGTATCGTCATCGGTGCGATTCCAGGCCTGAACGTCCCGATGATTGTCGCCTTATTGTTACCGATTACGTTCTATATGGACCCTATCACAGGGTTGAGCCTGCTTCTTGGCGTATACAAGGGAGGAACGTACGGAGGATCAATTTCCGCCGTATTGATCAATACCCCGGGAGCTCCTGCTGCCGCTTGCACGCAACTTGACGGGTATCCTATGGCATTGAAGGGCCAAGGCGGAAAGGCTTTACAGGCTTCGATATATGGATCGGTCATCGGTGAATTGATTGCAGATATCTTGCTTATTGCACTGGCAACACAGATTGCGAGATTTGCCCTCAAATTCGGACCGAATGAGAAATTCTCACTTGTGTTCTTCGCTTTGGTCACGATCGGAGTCGTGTCAGGCCAGAATAGGCTGAAAGGAATCGCTGCGGGACTTATCGGATTGTTCATCTACTCTATCGGTATCGAACCGATTTCGGCTGCGAGTCGTTTTATCTTTGGAAACATAAATTTTTACGGTGGGATTCCATTTCTCCCGATGCTGATCGGATTGTTCGGAGTTTCTGAATTCTTTGTTCAAATAGAGAAAAAGGCTGTCGCCGGATCAAAGGAAACCGTGATTCCGATATCAAAAAACCGTGAAGACAATGTTATTTCGATGAAGGAATTCAAAGCAAATATCTGGAATATCCTTCGTTCTTCATTTATCGGTATCGGAATAGGTGCCCTTCCTGGTAGCGGTTCGTCGATTTCCGCATATGTTGCCTATGGTGCTGCAAGAAACGCTTCAAAAGATCCGGACTCCTTCGGACAGGGAGCTTTGGAAGGAGTGATCGCACCGGAAACTGCGAATAATGCTGCTGTTGGCGGTGCCTTGATTCCACTGCTTACCCTCGGTATTCCAGGCGACGCGATCACGGCGATACTTTTAGGAGTATTCTTGATCCACGGGATAGTCCCAGGACCTGAGTTGTTCACCAAATCAGCTGATTTGGTGTACCCGATTTTCATATCTTTGATGGTCGGGAATGTTTTGCATCTGGTCATTGCCCAATTAGGCTTGAAATTATTCATGAAAATGATTCAGATCAGCAAGGCGATTTTATTTCCCATCATCATAGTGTTATGTATTTTCGGTGCCTATTCGGTGGGAACAAGTATGTTTGATGTGTATGTCATGCTGTTTTTCGGCATACTCGGCTACATCATGAAAAAATTGGATATCCCGACAGCTCCGTTGCTCATGGGTCATATTCTTGGAAGCCTGTTTGAGAAATCCCTGGTCCAATCTTTGATTCTCAGCAAAGGATCGATCGTACCGTTCTTCACTCGGCCGATTTCATTATTCTTTTTGCTTCTTACGGTATTCTTTATTTTCTGGTCAGGCTTCTCCTCCTATCTGCGGAAGAAGAAAAACGCCCGCTCCAGGTAATACGATGAAGACCTTCGGCCTGACCGAAGGTCTTCATTCCTTAGGACACAATCAAGCCGGAGTCCTCACTATACCGTTCAGGTATTCGTTTAACACTAGCATCGTTCGTTCCAGTTCCACATCGGAATACACTTTGCCATTAAAAGATTGATCGAGGACTTCCAGCGCATGATTGAGTTTCCACTCATCGTAGTCCTTAATCAAAGTCGATGCATATGGTTTTGACTTATTTATAACTGTTTTAAAGAGGTCATACACTTCCGGTTTCAGGAAGTTTTGGCTCTTTACCGCAGTGACGCAGATGGTGTACACATGCGTCATTGCTTCATGTATTTTCCCTTCTTTCAATAATTCATCAATCTCAGTACCCATGTTGTCGAAGGAGCGTTTGATTTCACTTCTCTTTTTGCGTCTGCTTCTATTGATGAAATAAATTACGGTGTTCACGATGATGATTACAATCAAATACACTAGGAATCTTTCCATAAGCGACCTCCGGCTATTTAATTAATTCGTTATAATCGATCTCTTTCAAGCAATCCGGACATACCTTATCGAATGAAGTAATCCTGTTGCTTTTGCAATAGGGACACACCGGGGCATGTAAGTTTGCATGAATACTACTGCCTTTCTGATAGAGTTCAAGAATGTCTTTCACATAATATTTAATGGAAATGGATAACGGCTTGCCATGTTCATCTTTATAACTGATCTTGATCGTGTAGAATTTTTTTGAAGATCTGCCATTGGTAGATTCATAGATCATAAATCGATCAATCTGCTTGAATGCGATGGTGGTGGTACGTATAAGGGTCTTGATCGTGATGCATTCTGAATAAAGACTTACCTTATAGCAGAATAAATGTATTGTGAACCATAAAAATCCGATGAAACTGCCACTTAGTATTAAAAACAACAGGACCGCATAGAAGACCTCATCACGATATCGTAGACCGTATCCTATATACTCAAGCATACTGATAAAAGCAATAAAGATTAAGATCGTGAATACCACCATGAGTGTTTTTACCGGTGAATTTGAACGATACGCTCCTATCAGCGGTTGAAATTCCCTAACAACTTGTGGTGGCGTGCCGGTGCTGCTTGACTGATGCATCAAGGCAGCCTTGGCCTCATCTGAAAGATAGTTTCTACAATGTTTGCAAAAGATTGCTTCATCTTGAATCTCTTCAGCGCAGAATGGACACTTTTTCATGATTTTTCTCCTGATATGAGCATAAGAAATCTACATTATCAGAATAATATCACTGAGTTATGACAAAAAATAGCCATAAAATATAAAATATGGAGCCTTTAGGAACCATCCCTGGTTGAGTCATAAGAACAACAATACATGAACACTGCCGCGATGTGCGGCAGTAGAAGATCGTCTGGAGAATCTATGATCAAATCATGTTGAAAATGTCAATCAGACGTGTGGAGTTCCATGCGATTCCGCCGTTGAAAAGGTAAGAAGGGCTTTCAAACGTTTCTTGAAAAATGGATACACACTACCAGGCATACATCCTTTGAAACCTCCGGATATATGGCGGAATTCAACTCCGTCGCGAGCATAATCGGGGATGTGCTCGTAAAAGAAATCACGCATCGAATTGAATAGCTCCTCATTTTCAACAAACGGTCCGATAATAATCAAAGTATCCGGATAGAACACTTGGTGGAGATTCAAGATAGCCAAGTTAACATAGTCAAGGGCTTTTAGGATTGCGGGGTGTTCCGAAAGATTCATATCCTTCATCGCGTTCGCCACATGTTGCTCTTCGGTCAGGCTTCCTGAAAGCACTCCCTTCAAATCAGAACTGATAGCCCACAACGCTGCTTCTGTTTCAAGACACCCGATAGCTCCACATTGGCAGATCTTGTCATGCTTCATGGATATTCGAGTGTGACCCACTTCACAAAACCGACCGATGGTAGAACCCAGGATACGTCCTTTATGGGCATACGAAGCTCCGATACCAAATCCCCAATGGACAAATACGATATTTTTATCTGAGTAAGCGGGGTGTTTTTGAATGAAGTGGACAAGTTCGGCATCCTGTACCCTCGTGATACTGACAGGAATACCGACTTTGGTTTGTAACGCTGAGAAATCTAGGTTCTTAATATTCCTCCAACGGGCGGCAGATATCCAGATGCTCGAACTGGAGGCAACAGTTCCGATGAGCGAGACTCCGATTCCAAGGATTTCACTTTCAGGCGGAAGTTGTTGTTTTACCTCATCGAAAGATCGGTAACACGCTTCGATGAAATCTTCATTGCTTATAGAATGGTCAAGTTGCTCGGTGTGCTCGCAAATCGGCTCTTCCTTCATGTTAACCACTGAAGTAAGCAACTGGCGAGCTTGCACGTGCATCGACACTGCAACGAGTCGATTGTGGTTTACTTCCAAAAAAACTTCAGGTCGTCCGCGACCTTCTTTTTCGCTGTTGCCACATTCGACCACCAGATTGTCATCGATGAGTTCTTGGACTGCTGCGGAAACCGTCATCGGTCTGATTTTTGTTTTCACCGCGATACTTTTACGGCTGCTCAGCGCAGTCATTGCGATTTCCTGGAATACCCGGGCCTTTTCACGATCCTTCATCCTATAACGTCCCGTGTTATGGATGAATTCTATGGTGCTCAGCACGAAAGCTACCTCCTACAGCATCTGTTATATGCAAAGCAATCATGCAATCTCATGAACTATTATACTTCACCAAACTGCGAAGAATGCAATATTGCAGGCCGTAACATTATTGACATCATAATCCCATTCTCGATGACTAGAAATTTTCATGACTTCCATTACAATAAAAACATTGTGTTGTTTCTTCCACTATTATATAATAACATAAGATGATGTAAATAGTAGAATATTTTATTTATTTGTTTATTGTAAGAACATTATATTACGAATCGATAAAAAAGTGAATTGATTGTTCAAACCTTGATATGTAAGGAGTAAAGAGTTGAGAATCGATGTAGAAAGAATTTTTAATGCAGCGCTTGATCTGCTTGAGGATCCGGGCGTTCGAATGGAACACGACCAGTTGTGTGACTTGCTCCTATCGAACGGCGCGATGATGGGCAATGGACCAAACGTAATCAAATTTCCGCGACAACTTGTTAAGGAAAAAATTGCATTGTGTCCTTCTACCGTACACTTTGCCGACCGTTTCAATAAGGGCAAGCCTGTCACCCCGGAAGCTATGGAGCCGGTGATTTGGTCGGTGCCTGGATTGAATATATATGAACATGGAAAGATAAGGCCGTTGGTTTCTTCGGATTTACCGAGATGGGCAAGGTTGTTGCACAGACTCGAGAATGTCGATGGTATTTTCAGTTATGCGATGGAAGACGTGCCGGCTAAGGCGAGTGATGTGGTTGGCTTGAACCTGATCGCACAAAACTCAACCAAACATATCCGCGTGCTCTGCTCTTCGCCCGAAAGTGCCGATGTGATGGTGAGGATGAAACATGTGGTAGGCGATTATCCTTGGTTCAGCATCGGTTTTACTGCCCACGGACCGCTGAGATGGACCCGCCTGGCGTTGGATATCTTCAGAAGAACCGCCGGATCGAACATTCCCATCACCATTAACGGTGAACCGATGGCCGGAGTCTCGGGTCCCGTTACTCTCGCAGGATCGAGTGCCGTTGGAACCGCCGAAATTCTAGCCGGAGTTGTTCTGAATCAGATTTTGGAACCTGGCCGTCCTTGTATCTTCAATCTTGGGTTGGCTCACGTGCTGGATATGCGTTATGCAACAGCGGTAACCGGAGGTCCCGAGAATGCTTTGTATGCGGCGGCAGCCGCACAATTAGGGCGTTATCTGTCGATCCCGTCAGGGAGTTGGGTGTCAACGGAATCGATGATGCCCGATAGCCAGGCATCTTTGGAAAAGATGTTCGGGTATGCCACGCACTTGCAACAACACTCTTCGCTCATCTGGTCGGTAGGACAATTGGAATCGG
>Ga0265294_10000933_pt1 | contig 39459 bp, 35 predicted proteins | sample MunlanPumphouse3_FD_192504 | JGI IMG/M metagenome (GOLD analysis project Ga0265294, IMG submission 192504) | Groundwater microbial communities from a municipal landfill in Southern Ontario, Canada - Pumphouse #3 | ecosystem: Environmental > Aquatic > Deep subsurface > Groundwater | place... | reverse complement strand
AATGGAAGCCAGGAATATGCATATAGCTGACCATGTGGGTGAAGCATTGTTACTCCAACTTCTTTTCCTCTGTTTTCAAATGGAAAAATGTATTTAATCTTTTTGTCTTTTGATAATTCATTGAATCTCTCAACCCAAAGATTAACAAGTTTATATATATGTTCAATTGATAATTGAGGTAACGTTGTATTGTGATCAGGAGAGTATAAGATAACCTCACATTTTCCATAGTTTTTTTCAACTTTATACAACTCTGAACCGGTAACATTTGGTTCATCAGGGTCTAATTTTAAAGCAGGAAAGTCATTGTCATAAGCATAAACATCGTAGTGTTCAGGAACTTTTTTTCCTGGTCCAGGACAAAAAGGACACCAATCCTCTGGAAGATGGGGTCTGTTTTGTCTATTATCTGCAACCATTGTCCATGTTTTTAATAATGGATTCCATCGTAATTCTGCCATATTCACCCCTCCTTAAGCAGATTCTCTAACAATAAGTTCGACATCCAAAATCTTTTTGACAAAAGAATTGTCCATTCTTTTAGCTTTTATTCTTTTGTATATCATATTAAATGCTTCATAACCCATTTCTGTTTTGTTAACTCTAACAGTTGTTAATTCAGGTTCAATTAATTTTGAAAAGGTAATATCATCATAGCCTACTATTCTAACGTCATTTGGTATTTTGATTTTATGTTCTTTTAATGCTTTTATAGCACCATAGGCTATTAGGTCATTATAGCAAAATATGCCATCGAATTTATCTTTTTGTTTGAGCATTTTTATTGTCTCATCATAACCTGCTTGAATATGGTAACCTTCATGTATTTTATCGCAAATTTTTATATCTTCGTCTTGCACTTTTAATCCCCTTTCGGTAAGTGCTTTTTTAAAACCTTGTATTCTACCAAATGAAGCAGAATTATATAATTCATCAGTTATCATCTTTATCTTTTTACAGCCTTTTTGTATTAAATACTTTGTGGCTATGTAACCACCTTTTATCTCATCACTAAATATTTGGTCAACATCCCAGCCGTCATATTCCCTACCAACTAATATTATAGGGAACCTTTCTTTTATCAGGTCTTTTATATCTTCATAACTTTTTTGCATTGGAAATAAAAGGATACCATCCACTCTACGTTCAAGGAGTGTCCGAATGAATTTTTCTTCGTTTTCATATATACCTTCAGAGTTCATCATTATTATTTGATAGTCTTTTTCTTTTGCTGCTTTATCAATACCTTTAAACACTTCAGAGAAAAAAGGGTTAGAACTGTCTGGAACTATAACTCCAATGGTGTTACTTATTTGAGATTTTAACATCGTGGCATATGAGTTTTTTACGTAGCCAAGTTCTTCTGCGATCTTTTCTATTTTTTCTTTTGTTTTTGGGTTGATATCAGGTTTATTATTTAATGCTCTAGATACTGTGTTTACCGATACCCCAGCTTTTTCAGCAATATCTTTTATTGTAACAAACTTTGATTGTGCTAACTTAATCACCACCTTTTACTTAATGATCATAAATTTCTTATACCAAAATACAATTATACACTCTATGTTGGCTATTTAATTCTGGTAACGTTAACGGTACTAATATCATTTTACACCAAAAGAATAAAAAAACAAAATGTTTTTATAATTCTTCCATAATTGAAAAATGTTTTTTTTACTGTTTAAATCATCTAAAAAAGAAATTTCAAAAATGATGCTATAATAAAAACATCGAATTGTATAGAATATGAGTTTTTAAATTTTTAAAGTGGGTCAATAGAAATTTCTATAGGAAGTGGAAAGGTATGGGAGAAGATTGGGGTGAAGATTGGTGCTGTAATTATTAAAGAGATATACGATTTGATGAAGACAAACACAACTTATAATGAAGAATGTTATACAGAAAAATTTAGGAATCTCTTGAATTCAGATTCCCATAAAGAAAAGGGTGGGTTTGATTCAAGGCCTTTTTAAACTTGATAGTTTTTGTTGAAGGATCTATGAAATATACTGTTGAGATAATAAAACTATATGCTAAATATTCAAAATATTTTTGAATTGTGTCAACAGATTTTATCGATTTACCTAAATCGTTTAAGATTGAACGCCAGGAAAATCTCTGCCCAATTATTTCAGGAAGTTTTTTAAATATTTCAATTATAGTTCCTCTTGAATTCATATATTTTTCAGCATCGCCAAGAATAAAATCACGATATATGTTTTTAGTTTGATCTGTAATTTTATTTTCGTTCATATACTCATTTATTACTTTCGGAAACCCTCCAGAATTAATATATTTTAAAAAATATTCTTGTAAAAAAGAATATTTAAAATTTAATCTTTTGAGATCTTCTTCACCAAGTAATAAAATTTGTCTTATATTTAATGGATCTATCTCTATTCCTATTGCTTTGAGATATTCGTTGAACGTTAAAGGTAAAAACAACAGATCTTTACCCTCGCCTCTTCTTCCCGGCATTCTTTCACTTGATACTTTCAAGTCATAAGCAGATGAACCTGTTAAGATAACCACTGCATTAACTATTAAGCCTATATCTACCAAATACTTTATTGCACTCTGCCAATTATTAACCATTGTTATTTCGTCTATAAATATGTAAGTTCTTTCGTTTTTTGAAATATTGAACGATTGTAAATAAATTTTTATTATGTCTACCAACTCTGAGTTATCTTTGATCATATCACATGTAAAAAATAATATACGTAAGGTATTAATATCATCTTCGATTAACTTCCTAATAAATAATTTAATAAAAGTAGTTTTACCTATCTGCCTTGGACCTCTTATAGTATATATACCAAATTTATCCACAGGTATATTTGAAAAAAGTTCTTCGTTGGTAGTTGTATTAGGAACTGATAAGGCAACAAGATTATGGAAAACTTGATAGCTAAGGCTAAATCATTAAATGCAGAAGGCGTTAGTTGTTTTGCATATACTGGTTCTTATCATTTACCTTTGAAGACTTTTACCAAAAGAATTATAGACGATGTAGTTTATATTGAAGAAATTATAGGTGTTGGAGAAATAGCTATTTCAGATCATCGAGGTTCTCAACCTACGATAGAAGAGTTGACAAGATTAACTTCGGATGCAAGAGTTGGAGGTATTTTGTCGAAAAAGGCAGGTATTGTCAATGTTCATGTTGGAAGAGGCAAAAATTTTGTAGGCCCCTTAATAGAAGTAGTTAAGAAATCAGATTTGCCAATTGCACAGTTCTTGCCAACTCATATGAACAAAGGCAAAGAATCTATGTTTGATGAAAAAGGTAATTTCTTAAAATTGGACGTAGCAGATGTATGTACGCTATTTAAAGAGGTAAAAGATTGCGTGATTCAAGAAGATACCCGTTAGAAGAGGCTTTAAAAGTTATTACTTCTAATCCTGCTAATTTACTTAAAGTGGAAAACAAAGGGTAAATAAAAGAAGGCTTCGATGCAGATTTGTTATTATTACAAAAAGGCACTTTGAATATTGAAAAAGTGATGGCAAAAGGAAAACTTCTAATGACCAGTTCTCAATAGATTTAGGAAAATAATATTCTTTCAACAGCTTTAAATCTTCATCAGACATGATTATTTGACAAGTGAAGGTTTTTGTTGTATAATATATATGAAATAAGCATATATATGAAAGGAGGTAATATCATGCCAAATCTAGATAGAACAGGTCCCTGGGGATTGGGTCCTATGACAGGTAGAGGTTTAGGCAGATGCGCAAGAGGATATGGAAGAGGCCGTGGTTATGGTAGAGGTTTTGGTTATGGCTTAGGAGCACATGGCAGATGGAAAGGAGGATATTATTATCCTCAAGTTTCTTCGTTAAGAGAAGATAAAGCTTTTTTAGAAGAACAGAGGGAGTATTTAAAAGACGAACTAAACTATATAGAAAAGATATTAAAAGAGATCGAAGTTACTGAGAAAAAAGAAGAATAAGTTTATCATCTTAGCACAACTCATTTTTTGAATAAAAATGAGTTGTGCAAGCTTTTACAATTCAACGTTTGAAGGAGAGATTAATTTGTCGTTGAAGATAGCAGTTTTAAGCGGCAAGGGCGGAACTGGCAAAACTACAATATCTACAAATTTAGCTAAAGTTCTTTCAAAAAATAGAAAAGTTTTGCTCTTAGATGCAGATGTTGAAGAGCCGAATGATCACTTATTTTATAACATTACATTCGAAAAAGAAAAGTCTGTGAATATATTTATTCCCAAAGTAAATAAAGAGACTTGTACTTTGTGTGGTTTATGTGCAAAAGAATGTCAATTTGGTGCTATAAACGTTTTTGAGAAAGGTGTTTTTGTTTTTCAACATTTGTGCCATGGTTGTGGAGTTTGTTCTGAAATTTGTGTGCTAAACGCAATTGATGAAGTATCAAAAAGCATTGGACAAATTAAATTTGGAACATCCAATTTTTTTGATTTTGGTATGGGACTTATGAATATAGGAGAACCTTCAGGCGTAAGAATCGTTAGAGAACTGAAAAAATACATTTCTAATGATTATGACGTAACGATAATTGATGCCCCTCCTGGAACCTCGTGCCCAGTTGTGGAAGTTTTGCAAAACGTAGATTTTGCAATTTTGGTAACCGAATCTTCGCCTTTTGGTTTACATGACTTAAAATTGGCTGTATCTTTGGTAAGAGAAATGGGAATCGCATTTGGGGTTGTAATTAATCGTTATGATCCTTCCTTTTTTGAGTTAGAAGAATATATTAAATCGGAAGATATCTCTTTACTTATGAAAATTGAGTTCGATAAAAATATAGCCAAATGGTACTCACAAGGGTTCTTAATTGTAGACAAATCTGAAGAGCTCTACAAGAATTTCGAAGTTTTGTTTGAAAATATAATAGAGGTGCTAAAGTGAAACAAATAGCTGTTGTCAGTGGAAAAGGCGGAACAGGGAAAACAATTTTATCAGCCTCTTTATGTTATCTGTTTGAAAATCCTGTTATGAGTGACTGTGATGTTGATGCCTCCAATTTACATCTGTTGTTATCTCCTTTAGAAATAATAGAAAGCTATAAATATTATGGAGGTAAGAAAGCAAAAATAAACTACCAGAAATGTACTAATTGTGGCATATGCAAGGATAAATGCAGGTTTGAAGCAATTGATTTCAAAGAGGGTAAATACGTCATCAACGAATACGCATGCGAAGGATGTAAACTTTGTGTACTTACCTGCCCTGAAGAAGCAATTAACCTAATAGAAAATCTTGCTGGTAATTATTATAAATCACGATGTTCAAGAGGAATTTTAGTTCATGGTGATTTAAAACCAGGCGAAGAAACTTCAGGAGGATTAGTAGCAGAAGTTAGAAAAAAATCCTATTCAGAAGCGGAAAAATCCAAAAAAGATGTTATCATAATAGACGGAGCTCCTGGAATTGGTTGTCCTGCAACTTCATCTGTTGCGGGAGTAAATTTAGCAGTTGTGGTTACAGAACCTACTCTTTCAGGATTTCATGACCTCAAAAGAATGGTTGACACATTGAAAAAAATGAGGGTTAAATTCGCTGTAGTTATAAATAAATTTGATTTAAACGAATCAGTAAGCTCTAAGTTAGAGGAGTGGTGTTTTTCTGAAAATATAGACCTTTTAGGAAAAATCCCGTTTGATGAAATGGTAAATGTGGCAACAAAAGAAGCTAAACCTATAATTTTGTATGAAAATTCAATAGCAGCAAAAGCTATAAAAGATATTTATTTGAGAATTCTAGATAAATTCTTTTAAAACAAGCGATAAAAACTTTAGAAATTGAGATATTTCAAAAATATCTAAAACTGCAAGACAGTTTTATCAAAACTTTCCCAGAGGATTAAAAGTGGTCAGGAGTTTTTAAATTTAGTAACAAACGAAGTTAGGAGGCGGAATATGATAGTAGCGATACCTACAGAAATGGATTCTTTGAATTCCAAAATTAGTGAAAGATTTGCTCGGACGGCTTATTTCTTAATTTATAATACCAATGATGATTCTTATGAATTTATTTCTCATGAAATGCAGCAAGAGCATGGAGCAGGAACAAAAATAGTTAACGAATTATCTGTAAGAAATGTAGAAGCTGTAATTTCAAAAAATATAGGTCAAAACGCTCTACAAGCTTTAAAAGTTGGAAACATAAAAGCTTATATAGCATCGGCTGGAAATGTAAAAGAAAATATTGATTTTTTGAAATCAAAAAAACTGCAAGAATTTTAAAAAAGTAGGAGGAGATAAAATGAAAATAGCTATTCCCGTAATAGAAAACAACAAAGAAGAATCAAGGATCAGTGAACATTTTGGTCGTGCTCCTTATTTTGCATTTGTAGAGTTAAAAGATGATAAGACTCACACATTTGAGATAGAAGAAAATCCATTTGAAGATCATTCTCTTGGAGATATTCCAAGATATTTACATGACAAAAATGTTGATTTAATTGTGGTGAGAAATATCGGAAAGAAAGCTTTGAATTTTTTTGAGGAATACAATATTAAGGTAATAAGAGGTGTGGAGGGGAATTTAAAGAAAATAATTCAAATGGCTAAATCTAATGAACTGAAAGATCAAGATTATACAGAAGATTCAAAATGTTGTCACGAATAAGGAGTTTATCAAATGTGCGCAAATCATAGAGGTGGACGTGGAAAAGGTGGTAGAGGCAGAGGTAAAGGCCGGTTTTTAGCTAATTATATACTTCTCATCATTGCAGAAGAACCTACTTATGGTTATGACATTGCAACGAAGTTGGATGAAATGGGAATTGAAAAAATAGAAGGAACTGGTCAAATGGGAAGAATCTATAGGATTCTTTCAGAATTGGAAAGTTATGGATATATAATACCTAAGTGGGATACTTCAAAGAGTCCTCCTGTGAAAGTATATACAATAACACCTTTGGGTTTAGAGTATTTAAAATACGCAGTTGAGAGTGTAAAGCAAGAAATAAAAGTGTTGGAAACTTTTATCAGTAAATATGAAGACGTTTTGAAAAAAAATGATTCTGCGGATGAATAAAACAATAAATGGAGCTAGTTAGACCAGCTCCATTTATTGTTTCTCTATTTAAAAACTTAAATTTAAACTTCTACTTGATATTTCTTCTTTAATTTTATTGATGAAAAGATCTCTTGAAATATTTTCTGCAGTATTTCCTTTAATTGTTCGGACATTAATCGTATTAGAATTCATTTCTTTCTCACCAAAAACGATCATATATGGGATTTTTTTCATTTGTTCATTCCTTATTTTATAACTTACTGTGGAGTCAGAATCATTGACAAATGTTCTAATGTTTTCTTTTTCGAGTTGTCTTGCAAATTCTTTAGCCTTTTCGTTGAATTTTTCTGAAACCGGAACAACTGATACCTGTATAGGAGCAAGCCAAGTTGGGAATTCTCCTGCAAAGTTTTCTATTAGAATCCCAAAAAATCTTTCAAGCGATCCGAATATTGCTCTGTGAATCATTACAGGTCTTTCATATTCACCTTTTTCATTCGCATATACCATTTCAAATCTTTCAGGCATCTGGAAATCTAGCTGTATGGTAGTACATTGCCATTTTCTTCCTATAGAATCTGTTACATGAAAATCAATCTTAGGTCCATAAAAAGCGCCATCACCTTCGGCAATTTTATATTTTATCTGTGACTTTTCTAAGGCTAATTTTAGTGCTTGAGTAGCTCTCTCCCATGTTTCAATGTCTCCCATATGATCATCGGGCATAGTACTTAATATTGCCTCATAATTGAATCCAAACGTTGAATATATTTCATTAGTCAATTCGATTACTTTTATTATTTCTTGTTCCATTTGAGATTTAGTGCAAAAGATGTGTGCGTCGTCTTGAGTAAAAGCTCTTACTCTAAAAAGTCCATGAAGTGTACCGCTTCTTTCATAACGATGTACTTTCCCAAATTCAAACATTCTTATAGGTAAATCTTTATAACTTACAAAACTGTTTTTATAGATTAATATGTGTCCTGGACAGTTCATGGGTTTTACCGCCATGGGCATGTCCTCTTTTTCAGTGAAAAACATATTTTCTTTGTAATGATCCCAGTGTCCAGACTGATGCCAAAGTTTTATATTCATGATTTGTGGAGTTTCTACTTCACTGTAACCGTACCGTTTGTGAACTTGTCTTGAGTAATTCATTAATTCATTTAGAATAATTTTCCCATTTGGCAAGATAAAGGGCATCCCTGGAGCCATTTCTGGTTGGAGCATAAATAGATTTAGTTGAGGTCCTAATTTTCTATGATCTCGTCTTTTAGCCTCTTCTAACATATTTAGATAATCATCGAGATCTTTCTTTTTTGCAAAAGCAGTTCCATATATTCGTTGTAACATTTTATTTTTTTCATCACCACGCCAGTAAGCCCCCGAAACTGATAACAGTTTAAAATGTTTAACATATCCAGTAGAAGGGAGATGTGGTCCTCTACACAAATCTATAAAATCACCTTGAATATATACCGATACTTCATCATCGTCTATATCATCTAGTAGCTCAAGCTTATATGGTTGATCTTTAAATATTTCTTTAGCTTGAGCTTTTGATATTTCTTTTCTGATTATTGTTATATCTTGATCAATTATTTTTTTCATTTCTTCTTCGATTTTTGGGAAATCTTCTTCTGATATGTTGTATCCTTCTATATCAAAATCATAGTAAAAACCATCTTCTATGACAGGGCCTATAGCAAGCTTAACTTTTTCTTTACCAAAAACATGAATAACAGCTTGCGCCATAATATGCGACATGGTATGTCTATAAATATTAGGAGCTTTATCGTCCTCTAGCGTAATTAATTTGACTGTAGCATCTTGAGTTATGGAATAGTTTAAGTCAACCAGTTGTCCGTTAACTTCTGCGGCAATGGAATTCTTGTATAATCTTTGGGATATATCTTTTGCAATATCAGCCGGTGAAACACCCTCTTCATATTCTTTCGTCGAACCATCCGGAAAGGTTATCTTAATCATTAGACCACCTCTTATTTCATATTTTATATTGTAAGAGTTTCAATTTTTTCTTTTAGATCGTATTCTATAAGTTTATCGATGATTTCATCTAAATCTCCATCTAGTATCTCATTTATTCTATAAGTAGTATATTGTATCCTATGATCTGTTACCCTGTTTTGTGGAAAATTATATGTTCTAATCTTTTCACTTCTTTCTGCAGTGCCAATTTGAGATTTTCTTTCTTTAATTATTTTCGATTGTTGCTCTTGAAGTTTAATTTCAAATAATTTTGCCTTTAAAATGTTTAAGGCTTTTTCTTTATTCTGATGTTGAGATCTTTCTTTTTGGCAGGTAACGACTATTCCTGTTGGAAGATGAGTTATTCTAACCGCAGAGTCAGTTTTGTTTACATGTTGTCCGCCTGCGCCGCTTGCTCTATATGTATCTATCTTAAGTTCATCCTCACTTATGTGAACATCTATGTCTGTTGGTTCAGGAAGCACAGCAACTGTAGCTGTAGAGGTATGTATTCTTCCTGAAGCTTCAGTTTGCGGAACTCTTTGTACTCTATGAACACCGCTTTCGTATTTTAATCTTCTATATACACCCTTTCCATTGATTCTTAAGATTGCAGTTTTTATTCCTCCGAGTTCATTTTCGTTAATATCCAATATCTCATGTTTCCAATTTTTTCTTTCTGCATATCTTAAATACATTCTCATTAGATCAGCAGCAAAAAGTGCAGCCTCATCTCCTCCAGTTCCAGCACGTATCTCCATTATAATATTTCTCTCATCGTATTCATCAGGAGGTACTAATCGTTCAGTAATATTCTTTTCAAGCGTTTCTTTTTTTGTTTCTAACTCATTTAAAAGAGATAAATATTCTTCTTCTGGCACATCTCCAGCATTATACATTTCATGTAGCGCATCTATATCTTCGAGGGTAGATTCATAATTGTTAAACAGTTCATTTAATTCAGAAAATCTAGCGTGTTCTTGACCTAGCTCTTTAAGTTTTTCTAGATCGCTAGTTATATTCGGATCACTTAATTTAATTTCTAATTCTTGTAATTTCTTTTCTACTTCTTCTTTAAATTCCAGTATATTCAAAAAGACGGTGTTTTTAAACACCTTCCTCCTTTCATAATAAAGTATTTACTCACTTTAAAAATTTCATATTCTTATTATATGTATGTTTTAGAATTGATATTTTCAGAAAATCTTGATTTTTTTAACTTTTTTGGTACTTGTACCAAGGTAGCGGGAAGGGCTCCGCCCTGGACCCGTTATAAATTCAAAAACAGTAATTAACAATTACAACTTTTTGGTACTTGCACCAAGGTAGTGGGAAGGGCTCTGCCCTGAACCCGTTATAAATTCAAAAACAGTAATTAACAATTACAACTTTTTGGCACTTGTACCAAGGTAGCGGGAAGGGCTCCGCCCTGAACCCTTTTAAATTCAAAAACAGTAATTAACAATTACAATTTTTTGGTACTTGTACCAAGGTAGCGGGAAGGGCTCCGCTCTGAACCTGTTATAAATTCAAAATCTCAAATTAAGATTTAATGTTTATTTTATTCTGTTACAAACCCAATACCAATAGCTCCTGGACCCGAATGAGCGCCAATTACAGACTCTAGAACTCCAGAATATATTTTACCTTTGTAATTTAACTTTTCTTTTAATTTTGTGATAAGGTATTCTTGATCTTCTTCAAATAAAGCACTTCGTGTGCAAATAATTGTCTTTGTTGGATCTTTGATCCTTTCAACGGCAATGTCTACCATAGAATCCAAAGCTTTTTTTCGTGTACGAGATATTTTAATGGGTTTAACTACCCCATTTACGAATTCACTTATAGGATTAATTTTTAGCAGTATACCTAGAAACTTTGCCGCTTCACCAATTCTTCCTCCTGCTTCCATATATTTTAACGTTTTTACACTGAATAATGTATGTGTTTTAGAAATAAGATCTTTTGCGGTATCGTATAGTTGTTCAAGTGTGTGCTTACCTTTTTCAATAAGCTGTGCCAACTTTATTTCCATTGCAGATTGACCACAGGTACACGTCCTTGTATCAAAAAGTTTAACGTTGCAATTTGGGTAATCTTTTAAGAATAAATCTTTTGCTAGATTAGCGTTGTTAAAGCTTGCTGATAAATCACTTGACATTGTGGTTATTAAGATATTATTGTATCCTTTTTTGACTTTTTCAGAAAGAACATTATACCAATCTTCTGGATTTGGTGCAGAAGTTTTTGGCAATAAGTTAGGGTCTGAATGCATTTTTTTGTAAAGTTCTTCATCGGTTATGTCTTTTCCTTGAACTAGATATTTTTTACCATCTAGGGTTATATAAAAAGGTACAATAGAAATATCATATTTCGTTAATATTTCTTTTGGAAGGTATCCACCAGAATCTGCTACTAGACAAATGTTATTTTTCATTTTTTCTCCCCATTTCATAATAATAACTAAATTAAGGTATCTTGAGTATATTTTAACATATAATTGTTGTTAAATTGATGATATTTGTTAATATTTACTATTTTAGTAATAATTAAAAAAGCAGGCGTAACGCCTGCTTTTTAGATTTGAAACTAATTATATTTTAAACTTTTTCACTTGATCAACTAATTTATCTGCAATCTGAGAAAGTTCTTCGCTTGCACTACTTACTTGCAATGTCGCATTAGCTTGTTGTCTAACCGCTGAGGTCATCTCTTCTACCTGTTGAGCTATTTCTGTTACAGATTTGGCTGCTGAATCCATAGCGCTACTCATTTCTTCTGCTGCAGCACTCATTTCTTCAGAACCAGCTGCCAAACTTTCAATCATACTGCTTATTTCATTTACTTCTTTTAATATATTAAATATTTCGTTTTTGATAATAGACGACTGTTCAACAGTTTTTTCTACTTGTTTAGATGCATCAATCGTTTCTGATCTGGCTTTTTCTGTACCGCTTTGTACTTGATTTAATATGGAAGCAATTTTATCTGTGGCCTTTTTGCTATCTTCTGCAAGTTTTCTTATTTCATCAGCGACAACTGCAAATCCCTTTCCAGCTTCTCCAGCTCTTGCAGCCTCAATTGCTGCATTTAGAGCTAATAGATTTGTTTGTTCTGCAATTGAGTTAATTGTTTCAACAATAGACCAGATATTTTTAGCGTTATTTGATAATTCAAGAACAACCTTTTCAGTTTTTCCTGCGCTTGCCTTGGTTTGTTCGATCATATTAACAATATTGTTAACAGCCAAGTTACCCCGATCCGCAGCTTCTTTTACACGACTTGCTTTTTCGGTTAGTTCTTGAGCAGATCTTGAAACATTTTGCGCACTGGATGCCACTTCTTGTATGCCAGATGTAGCTTCTTCTATAGAAGCAGAAACGTTTTGAACGTTTTTATTTACATTTTCCATCTGTGCAGAGAGTTCTTCGCTAGTAGCGCTCATTTCTTCTGCAGAACTTGCCAATTCTTGAGCGGTTGTGTTTATTTGGTTTGAATAATTTGCTATCTGGGTAAAAGAGTTTCTTAAATTATCTCCCATTTGTTGTAAGGCTTTAGCCATAGTTACTACTTCATCTTTTCCTTTTGCCTCAAACTTAACAGTTAAATCTCCTTGGCCAAACTCTTGTGCAGATTGAGCCAGTTGACTGATTGGTTTTGAAATACTTATACTCAGGAAAAATATAATTCCAATAGCAAAAGCAATTATTATAGCGATTACTATAAGAATTTGTCCTAATAATTTGTTAACTGAAGATTTTAAATCTTTTTCAGCAATAATTGCTGCAAAGGACCATCCTGTTGTTGAGGGTATAGGTGAAAAGAATACATTTTTAATTTCTCCTGTAGGTTCTTTATATTGTCCATAACCTGATTCTTTAGATATCATTTTTTTACCTATTTTGTCAAGATCTTGATAGTTGTCTTTTGATGATTGAAGGAGATTTAAATTCATTACAATGGATTTATCCGGATGAGCTATAACCATACCTGTTGAATCTACAATAAAGGCATATCCAGATTTTCCAATATCTATATCTGAAACAAAGTTTGTTAGTGTATCAAGAAGTACCGTAGCTCCAAAGACACCGATATTCTTATTATTATCTTTTACTGGAACAGTAATCACAAAAACGTTCTTCCCTGAAGCTTTTGAGACTAAGACATCACTTATAGAATACTTTTTGTTATTTTTCATGATATCTATGAAATATTGTCTGTCTGCTAAATTTGAAACAGACCCAAGGGTATTGGGACTGGTTCCATCTGAGTAGGCAATAAAAAACATTTCATAATCTGGCCTTTCTTTGAGTCTGGGTGGAAGGTATTCTTCCATTAATGAAGTCCAGTCTTTGGTTTGAAAAGCTGTTTTTACTGCATTTGTGTCTGCCAAAAGTTGAACCTCTTTTAACAATCCTTTAAGCCATTCGTCCACAGTTTTTGTTCCTATTTTTTCAATTTCAATGGTTAAATTAGTAACTTCCTGACTTACAACTGAGTTGATCTGCACGTATAGTACCGAAGCTAGAATTACTAATAGGGCTATAATTGGTACTAAAATCAAAACGAGCATCTTTGTTCTTAATGTTTTCATATCGATTAGCACCCCTCAACTTAATAAAATTTAATGTTTTAAATACTACTTTTAACTTTAAGGATTATTTTTTCTAAAAATACCTTTATATATCCCAGGAACTGAGTTTTCTATGGGAATTGCATTTACAACCTTTTCATAAAATTTTACTGGTCCAGCACTTCCAATTATTGCATATGCATAACCAATATCCCACATCCCTTTTAAGCTTATTAGTAGAAGGGCTTTTCCTATGTCTTTTCCCCTGTAATTTTCATCTACCCCCATAGGCCCAAAAAAATCTTTACAAGTAGTATCATAACAAGCAAAACCTACAATTTGATTTTTAGCTGTATCTATGGCAATAAAACAACTTATAGGTGAACGTGAAAATGCAATATCACTTTCGCTTGCCCAATAATCTCCAAATTTTTCTTGAATCCATCCAACAACATAGTTTTTTTCAGGTGCTTTAGCCCTTCTCACAGAGATATTCTCTTTTTCAAGGTTGTCAAAAAGTGTTTTATCATACGGTAATTCGTAAAGTTTTACAAGCATATCAGGCATATTATATTCTCCTTTTTGTAAAAAAATCTGCGCTAATTTTTTCACAATATTACCATATCATTATTTCAAAATTATAAAAGATAAATTATTAATTAAAATAATCATTAAAATAAAAAATTGGCTTCCTTAAAAGGAAGCCAAAAGCAGGAATAATATAATATTAAGAAAATGTTACTTCTTCAGAGTTTCATAAGCAGAGTTTAAAAGATCGTTTTCTATATCATCTACGTATTCCCAATACATTATTCCACCTAAATCCATTTCTTTAACGTACCTAGCTTTTTCAGCTACTGATTGTGGGTCTTCATAGGTTATAAATGTTTCTCCATCATATAAATAAGGAACTTTTGCATCATCATCCCAGAATCTTTTGAAATTATTCTTATTTACATAATATTGTTTGAGGATAGTGTATGGAATGGAGCCACCTGGCCATATAGTATCTTGATATTTTTGAAATAATCCGTCGCCATTTTCACCGGGTTGTGCACCGTGGAATTCTCTTCCATAAGCTGGGAATCCCAAAACTAACTTTTCAGCAGGTATACCTCTATTAATAAATCTTTTAATTGCTGCGTCAGAAGATAATCCCCAATGAGCGACAGGATCTTGAGGGTTTATATATAGATTTGAATGGTGAGCAGTATTTTCGCTCCATGGTCCCTGATAATCATATCCCATAACATTAATTGAATTTACTAATGGTACAACTTCTTCCCATTCTATTACATCTAAAAACCATCCAGAGACATTGGTACAGAACGAGATTTCCTTATCTTCTCCTAATTTTTTTCTAAGTAGTTTAATGACTTCTGTAAAATTTTCTTTATCTTCCTTTCGAGCTTCTATTGTTCCTCCTCCACCATCTACAGGATATTCCCAATCAATATCTATGCCATCTAAATTATATTTTTTTAGATATTCTACGACGCTGTCAACAAAAATTTCACGTGTAGCTTTGGTTGCCGCCATATCTGAAAATCCGTCAGCTCCCCAACCTCCAACAGCAACAATTATTTTTAAATCAGGATACTTTTTCTGTACCCTTCTTACCTCTTCCCAGATACTATCAATAATAGTTTGAGAAGATACAGTATCTGGGACTCCAGGTATTCTTACATCGTGGTTTGATATTTTAAATTCGTTGTTAATTCGGGCAAAAGCTAAATATAAGTGGGTTAACTTGTCTCCTTGAATATCTTCCGCAGTCCAATCTTTTCCCACCCAACAGGGCAAGTACGCAATGATTTTGTAATCTTTGTCTTCCAATGTTATGTTCTCCTTTGTATTGCTAAGATTCTCAGAAAAGCTTAATAAACTTACTGCTAACACCATTAAAATAATCCATATTTTTTTCATTTTTTCCTACCCCTTCACACTTCCGGCAGTAATACCGGATATGATTTGTTTTTGGAAAATTAAAAATGCTATCATTATTGGTAAACCAACAATAGTCGTAGCAGACATAAGGTAGGGCCATTGTAATTGCGTTAATTGTTGATATAATGCTAAACCAACTTGAGCCGTTCTCATTTCACGAGAAGAAGTTAATATCAAAGGCATAAAAAGGTCGTTCCATGTTGTTATAAACGTGTTTATTCCCATTACAGCTAATGCTGGCGAAGAAAGCGGCATCACTATCTTAAAAAAGACTGCAAATGGTCCAGCTCCATCTACTACAGCTGCCTGTTCAATCTCAAGTGGAAGTTGCTCGATGTATTGTTTTAAAATAAAAATACCAAAAGGTGTTACTAATTGAGGAAGTATTAATGCCCAATAAGTATCTAAAAAGTTTAAGTTTTTCATCAATATAAAAATAGGAATGGTAGTTACTTGAAATGGAATCATCATTGTAGCAAGTATTAGTCCAAATAAAAAGTTTTTACCTTTAAATTCTCTTCTTGCAAATGCATATGCAACCATTGAAGAGAATAAGAGATTAGCAAGGACTACAACGACTGAAATAATAACGCTATTGATGATATACCTTCCAAACATATCTTCTGTCCATACGATAACATAATTCATCAAGGTTGGATATTGATTATATACCTTTATATCGTCTATTAGAAAAGCAACGTTAGATACTTCTTTTTCATTATTTAGTACGACAGAGATTCCAGTAACAAACTTTAAGTTTAATTTATCCTGATCAAGTTCTTTTTTGTCTATTTTTATTTCTTGCCATTGACCATTTTTTTCTAAAGTAAAAGGAATATCTTGAAATAACCCATTAACATCTTCAAATCTAACATATCCTTTATTGATATCTGGAGTTTCTACCTTCAACCAAAAGTTCAAGGTTTTTATTTTTCGTAAATCTCTGGTAGCTCCTATCATTTTTATACCAGGATTTCTTTCGCTTGTCGACTCGATTTTCAAAGATTGAGTTGAGGTAGGAGACTCTTTTGCTAATAAATAATCGGTATTTCCTAGTGGTGCAATAGTTCTTTTTATAACGCTCATATAACCTGCTTCAAAGTCATTTAAATAATAATCTTTTACAATATTTGTCATATTTCCCTGGGGAATAAAGGATGTATAAATCATTATTACTAAAGGGAAAAGAAATATTATTAGCAAACAAAAAGAAATAATTAATAATACGGTTTTTTTAATATTCATCAATATTCACTCCTCAGGGCCCTTTGCTGAATCAAGGTAATAATTAAAATGATAATTACTAATATATAAGCCATAGCTGAGGCATACCCCATTTTAAATTGTCTAAAACCTGTGATATAAAGGTAGTGAACAATAGTTTGAGTAGAATTTAAAGGGCCTCCACCAGTCATTGTAAAAATTTCCGCAAAGATTTGAAAAGAACGAATAGTATTTATTGCTATTACAAAAAATAAAGTAGGTTTTACTAATGGAAGTGTTATCTTAAAAAATGCATCAGTACTAGATGCTCCATCAATTGCAGCAGATTCATATAATTCTTCTGGTATACTTTGTAGACCCGACAAGAAAATTATGGTATAATACCCAATAGCCGCCCAGATGTCCATTATCATAATAGCTAATAGAGCGGTGTCTGGTGAAGCAAGCCAACCAGTATTTTTTTCAATACCAAAGATCCTTAGCATATAGTTAAGAATTCCGTCTGCACTATAAATATACCGCCAAATTGTTGATATAACAACCATAGACATTACAGATGGCAAGAAGAAACCTGCTTTAAATAAACCTTTACATTTAACCATTTTACTGTTGATTAAAACAGCAAGGAGAATTGATATAATTGTTGTAAATGGAATTGTTCCAACGACAAATATCAATGTGTTTTTCATAGCTTTTAAGAATATTTCGTCTTTAAATAACGCAGTATAATTTTTTAAACCAACAAAGTTCATCGCCGGGTTTAACCCGGAATAATCTGTAAAACTTATCCCAATCGAAAAAATAATTGGATAAGCGGAAAATATTATAAAAGTTATGATCCAAGGAAGCAGGAAAGCAAGAGTTATCAAATTGTACTTTCGTTTTGTTTTCATTATAGACAGCTTCTCCTTTTCACATTTTTTAGTCTATATAATCAAATTTTGGATTTGATTTTATAGAAAGGCAGAGGATAACCTCTGCCCACAATTCACTTTCAATAACTAACTTGTTACAGTAATGATTGAATTTGTTCGTTGTATTTTTGTAAAATATTTTCAATAGGTGTATTTGTGAGTAATATTTCTTCAACGATGTTGGTAAATAGTTGTTCAATCTTGTTAGCTTCAGCTAATGGTGGAAATGGTACAGCATATTGATTCTGTTCCAAGAATGTTCTGTGTAGTGGATGACTCTCGAACCATGGGTCTTTTTCGATTCCTACTTTTGTCGGGAAAACCTCGCCCGTGGTTCGGGTTATTTGCATAGCAACTTTTTCACCTAATAGATATTCAACAACTCTCCATGCTTCGTCAATGTTCTTGCATTGTGAGGAAATACCTAACACTTCTCCGCCTGCAAAGGAAGCATGATAACCGTAATTTTCTCTTGGTTTTGGAATAAAGGCTACGTCAAAAATAGTTTCAGGATAATCTCTTTGTGTATTATTGATATATGCAGGACCCGCAAAGAAGAAACCTAATTTTCCTTTTCCAAAAGCTTCTGCCAATTCAGATTCTTTTCCTAGTAGTGCGTAATCTTTTAAACTTCTGTAATAGTATGCAGCTTCGATGACTGGGTCAGAATTTAAGGTTGCTTTTTTCAAATCTGGAGATACAAAATGTCCAAAATTACCCCATACAGCTGGTAAGAACCATTCTTGATATGGACTATATAATTCCCCAACACAAAGTCCTACACCATAAATATCTGGACCAAGTGCATGGATCTTAGCAGAAGCATTTAAAAGCTCCATCCAGGTTTTTGGAGGATTGTCTGGATCTAAACCTGCTTTTTCAAGTAATTCTAAATTGTAGTACATACATCTTGGAGCAAGTAGCCATGGAAATCCCCAATATTTATCCTGATACTCAACGAAATTCCATGCAACGTAATCATCTTTTGCTTTTCCAACTAAATCGTCAACAGGTCTTAATACACCTTGAGATGCAAATGTTGCTAGCCAAGTGTTACCTAGTTCAATTACATCAGGCGCTGTTCCAGCAGCAATAGATGTTACTATTCTGTCAAATCCTGTAGCCCATGAAAGCTGTACAATCTCTAATTCAATATCAGGATTTGCTTTTTCAAAATCTGCCTTAACTTGTTGGGATAGGTTATCATCCATCATGAACTGCCAAACAGATATCTTGGTTTTTCCAAACGATAAAAGTGTTAATCCAACAAGCATAAACACTAATAATACCTTTTTACTCATACTTAAAACCTCCTCCTTTTGTGAGTTAGATGAAATGTGTAACTAAAACCAGTACACGTTTGTTACTATCTCACCTCCTCTTTTATTTATTTTTCAGAAGTGTTTAGATATCAAATATCGTCTTTAATGCATAATATACTGATACGGCTTTTGTTGAGTTTGTTAGAACATATTTTTCTGTTTTGTAGTTTTGAAGATCCCTCTCATCCCTCAAAATAATGTATATAACTTGATTTGCATATTCTTTTATCTCTTTTTGCATTTTTAATTGTTTTTCAAATAGAAAAGAGTCTACAACAAAAGACACTATGAGCTCTGTTTTTTCTAAAGAACCATTTATTTTTCCATTTTCAAAATTAAAGGTAGTTATCTGAGGATTTTCAAATAAATTCCTTATCAAATCTGTATATTCATAGTAGTCTTTGTTACTGGTATCTGATGGAGAAAGTGGGTCTCCTTGTGGAACAAGGAAGGTGATTTCTGAAAAATTCAATTTTTCGTTTATATTAGTCTTAATAGCTTTTTTTGAAATTTCTGTTAAAAATCTTGCTTCATAATTTGGTTCTACAAATTGGTTTTGAAGAGAAGTAATCCTGTTAAAACTATTTTCTAATAATTGTTTGTCAATTTCTCCATTTGAGTACAACGAGATTAACTCTTTGTAGAGAGGTTCAAAATTAGCATCACAATCCCCAACAAGCAATAAATCCCCAGTTGCGTTAAAGAATTTTGATACAATTTCTCGAGGAGAATAATTATCATGAATAGCCTTCATTTCAAGTGCATCAGTTATGATTAGTCCTTGATAGCCCATCTTTTCTCTGAGCAGATTTTTTAAGATTGTTTTTGATAGAGTTGCAATGATATTGTCATCATATTGTGGGTAAATAATATGCGCAGTCATTATAGCTTCTGCTCCAGCTTCTATAGCTTTCATAAACGGAAACAAGTCACTTTCATCCAAATTTGGTATTATTGGTATTTCATGATGTGAATCTTGCATCGCCTTTCCGTGCCCAGGAAAATGTTTACAAGTTCCTATTATGTGATTGTTTAATCCCTTTAAAAAATTGACTCCATATTCAGCGACTATTTTTGGATTATCCGAAAAAGATCTTAAACCTACTACTGGACTAGATTTATTAGCTCTCACATCTAATACAGGCGCAAATAACATGTTGAAACCAATCTTACGCAATTCGTTTCCTAAAAAGTCTCCAAAAATATATGCATAATGTGGTTCGTTTGATGCACCTAAAGCTTTATTACCTGGTGAAGGGAGTATCCCCGGAACAGTTTCAAGCTGTCCACCCTCATGATCTGACGAGATGAATAATCTAACGCCGTCATCAATGATTTCGTGCAGTCTTTCTATGCTTAATTGAAGATCGCTTAACGACCTCATGTTAGATGGATAAAGTATTATTCCAGCTGGTTTAATTTCTTTAATTAAATCTATATGATGTTTTTTTATTCCATGTTGAAATCCTAGTATAAAGAACTTTCCTAAGTCGTTTTTGTTCAACTTGTCTTCCTCCTCTAAACTGTCTGTAATTTTTTAAAAAATTTCTTCAAGTATCTTTCTTCCTCAAAAGTCTTTGTTATAAAGTTAATAGCGGCTCCTACTGCGTTTACGGATTCATCTTTACTCTCTTTAAGAAATTTGATTTTTCTTTTATCTTTCATAAATATTTTTTTTCTTGTTTCTTCTAGAAGATAACTGAGAGCGAGTTCAGGAAGAAATCTTATATTTCCATCGTAAATTATTGTATCTGGATCTAAAATACTTCCCAATAACCCAATCTTTTCTGATAAATTATCAAGAAAAGATTTAACTGCCTCAAAAACTTCTTCTTCATCAAAATTTTTTAAAAAGTTAAAATAATCCGTTTCATATTTTTTATCTTTTACTAAATTAAATTTGAATTCATATTCACCAGAACAGTTGTTAGATCCATGGTACAAATGATTATCGATAATTATTCCAATACCAACTCCCACAAGATCTTTAAGTTCATATGGTATAGAAGTGTATATGTATAAAATATTTCTAGCAGTATTTTTTAGTTTTGAGTTATAGTATGCAGCACCAATGTTTGAATCGTTGTCTATGAGAATAGGTAAGGATATTTTGTTTGATAGTTCCTTAACTAGTAAATAATTTTCTATTCCGAGGGCTTGTGAGAAAACAATCTTACCTTTAATAGGGTCGATAATACCTGGTAAAGATATTCCTATTGCGTATAGATTAAAATTTTTTTTATCTTCTACAATGTTAATAATTAGTTCTGTTAAATTTGATTTGTTAATTTTTTGATGAATAACAAATTTGTCAATAATATCTCCATTAAAATTTGTGATGACTCCTTCAATACCGTTTTGCTCAATTTCAAGGCCCAATACTTGAAAAATATCGTAATTAAAAGAGTATACATTAGTTTTACGTCCACCATGAGAGCCTGGTTTTAACGAACCCTCAGTTACTACTATGTTTGATTGCTTGAGTTTTCTAATATGTCTAGATACTGTAGATTTGTCTAGGGTCAAGTCTTCAGAAATTTGATTTATTGTGGCTTTTTTGTGAGACCATAAATATTTTGTAATTGAAAATAGATTTTCTTGCATTATCTCTAGCTCCTTTAATTATTTTATCCTTTAATTCAGAATACGATAAGTACATTTTTTTGAAAGTGTAGGTTCTAGGTGGAGGAAATTTAGTTTGTTGCTTGCAGCATGCAACCAACTAAATTATACAACTATTTTATTACTTTGTAAAATCCAATTAATACTCATTAACGATAAATATAACTGTTTAAATTAAAATAATCCTAATTAACTTCTATTTTTGTACAATTTGCTATTTTTTTCTCTTCATGATTTTTGTAAATTGTTTATGATATAATTAAGTATATAGCAATTGTATGTAATAATTTGAAGGGGGGTTTAAAAGTGTCAAGCGAGATAAAAATAGTAACTTTTACACTTGGCAAGGAAAAATTTGGATTAGATATAATGAACGTTGATGCAGTAATTGAATACGAAGATACAACAAAATTACCTAATACTTCCGATTATTTTGAAGGAATAATTAATTATCGTGATGAAGAAGTTTTGCCAATTATAAATTTGCGTAAAAAATTCAAGCTCCCAGATTTTGAAAATAAGTCCCATGCGAAAGTTATAGTAGTTAAGATTGGAGATAAAAAAGTAGGGATTATGGTAGATGATGTTAAAAATGTTAGAAGTATTAATTCTAGTTTGATTGAAGAAAAGCCTAATATAGGGGGATTAAGAGGGGCTAAATTTATAAGTGGAATTGCTAGATTAGACGAAGGGATGCTCATTATTTTAGATATCGATAAGCTTATAAGTGAAGAAGACAAGATTGAAATAAATGAAATGGTTAACAGCTAAAAATTGTTTTTGGAAAATTAACATATAAAAATATGGCTGATGAGTTAAGCAACAGCCATATTTTATTTAAAATTTATATTTTTGTATTTTGGAGAGAGATTGTTTGGTATTTCTTTCTTTAATAGATTAGCAGCCTCAGAAACGTCATCGATCACAGATGCTATATTTTGGTTAACAATCTCTTCATAAAGTTCACTTCTATATATTTTTATATCATTAGGAGCTTCAAATCCAAGTTTGAGAGTACCATTATTAGATTCCAAAATAGTAATCTTTATGTTGTCTGATCCAACTTTTATTATAATTGATTCTCCAATTTTCCTGGATAGTATTAACACATTTATCCTCCATTTCTTTGAACCGATAGTAACTGATTATTTCTTTCGATTTCATCCTTCAAGTAATGCCTTATTTTATATTCTGTGTTTTCAATCAAGAGCTGTATACCTTTATTGTTATTTAATGAAATTATGATAGGTGCCGCTAAATTAATTGTTATATCTTCTTTGTTCTGAGGTATCGTTAATATACTGATAACCACTGCATCTTCTGGTTTTTCTAGTTGCAGATACTCTGAAATATCTTCGGGTAAAATAATTTCGTAGTCGCTTCTTATCAGTTGAGGCAAAATAACAGGAAACGCAACTTGTTTGTCTTCTAAAGAAACCAGCCACATAATAGGGAATGATGATTCTGGTTGTAATAAAGCAAACTTCCTGAGATTTTCAAATCCAGGGATACCATATTCAAATTCAATTATCTTTTCTTTATCTATTTTAACACTTCCAAGTTTGGTGTCAAAATCTTTTATCATATTTTAATATTACCTCCTTAAATAAAATCCACTAAAGTAGGTGGAATTATACTACTTGCAGCTTTTAAAGCAGCTTGTAATATAGTTTGTTGCATAGATAATTGCATTATCACTTCAGCAAGATCTGCATCAGATTCTTTGGACAGGAATTCTGTAGTAAAACTATCAAAATCGCCCATTCTCTTTAATGTCATTTCGAACATTCTTTCTACAGAACCCACTTTTGCTAATGAATTTAAAGATTTTGTTTGTATTTCATCTATATTTCCCAATTCTTTTTGAATTGAATCATTGTCCCCAGAGCCTATGGCTTTGGATAATCTATTTATAATTCCAAAAACAGAGGCCCCACTATCAGTAACAAACACATCGTAAACAGTTACTCCATATTCAATTTCTTGATCTGCTAAAGATATTTTGTTTCTAACATTGGCAGAAGGTGGGACAGTTATCTCAAAATCATCTGTTACGACCTTTTTATTATTTTGGGCTCCACCAAAGATATAGTTTCCTCCTATTTCAGTGTTTGCTATGCTTACAAGATGGGTGTTAATCTTGTCTAGTTCTTCTGTAATAGCATTTCGATCCTCTACACTAAGAGTACCGTGAGCGCCGCTAACAGCGAGTTCTTTAATTCTATAAAAAATACTACTTATCTCTTGAATTGAGGTATCATACATATTTACATAATTTTTTGCTGTTTGAATATTTGAGGTATATCTTTCAATTTCTCTTAAACGGCTGTCTAAATTAGATACCTTAGAAACTACTGCTGCGTTGTCTGAAGGGTATCTATATTTTTTCCCTGAAGTCAATTGAGAATTCAGTTCTGTGTATCTTCTTAAAATGTCATTTATATCTTGAAGAGTCTGTTTTGATAAAAGATTTTCTGTTATTCTCATAATAATTCCTCCCTATTTTTAAACAACGCCCATACTACTTACTACAGTACTTAACATTTGATCAATAGCAGTAATAACCCTTGCACAAGCATTAAATGCTTGTTGATATTTTATCAGATTTGTAACCTCTTCATCAATAGAAACGCCCATAACCCTTTCTCTTTCTATTGTTATTTGCGAATTTAGTGATTCACTGTTAAGTTTCATTTTTTGGGCAGTTTCACCTTTAACTCCTATTTCTGTAATCATATTAGCTAAAAAGTCAGAAAAACCAAGTCTTCCATTGTCTAAAATAGGAGAATACCTTAATTGAGTAATTTGATCCCAAACAGTAACACTACCAGCACCTATGGGTTGGTAATTATTTCCGTCAAATATCCCAAGATCAATAGCTAGCAATGATGGATTACTCATTAGATTTTGAGAAACAGAAATTTGATTTATAAGACCGATTTCTTTGTCTATTCTCAAAAGATCTGCTTTTGAAAACATACTTTCTATTCTGTCTGGTGAAAGATCTGGAGATGTAATTGTTATTATATTGTTTGAACTATCTTCAATTAACCCAAGAGCATCAAATAAATTTGCGTTACCTTTTATTACAACATTTGCTAGATCAAAATCAACAAAGTTACCCGCTCTTAAAACAAACTTTCCATGTGGGGTAATTGAAGCTGTAACTCCCATATTGGTAGCATTTATCTTTTCTACAAGGTCATTTGCTGTATCTTTAAGTGGATCTATTTCAATCTTTATACCGTTAATGCTCATTTCAACTTTTTCATTGGTACCTAATAAATTGTTTAATGTTGGCTTTGAAACATCCAACGCATCAAGAGTGATTTTTTGAGCATTCATTTCTGAAAGAGAACCTTCTATGTTATTTAAGACAATCGTATCAATATCGTTGTTAGGAACTTTGTTAGTTGGAATAATATAAATAAAACCATCATATTCAACAGCCTTTAGATAGCCTCCAGTGCCAGAGTTGATGTTATTAATAAGATCTGTATTATCATTAAAATCAATTGTATAAGTATTATCATCTATTGTAAATTCTATAGAACCACTTACAACATCATCTGTAGAAATTTTATACGCACCAATTTCTTTAGTTGCAAAACCATATTCTTTTAAGAAGTTACCTCCAAAATCAATTATTAGTTGATCTTTAAGGTCATCTCCAGCCGTATCTAAATACAATGCCTTACTGGCTGAGTCATATTTTATATTAGGTGTGAATGGAGAAGGTGAGTTAGTATCTCCTGTAATAGAATACAACTTAAGATCAGTCAGATCAGTCACGACTATATTTGGGTTTGAATTGTAACTTTTAAGGCTAGTAACATATTGAATAGTATTGGGGTGAAAAACATCTTTTATTCCTGCAATTCTAAACAGTCTTGTATCTTCTAAGCCTTTTTTACTTGTTAAGTCAGAAAAAAAGTTGGCTCCTGTTATTGTACCTGTTGCATCCCAACCTTCTTTATATATAAGGTTTGTAGAATCTACTAAAAATAATCCAAATTCGTCTATTTGTCTGCGATAAGATGGTATAATTTCATCCCTTAACTCAAAAAGGGCTGCAATCGTTCCGTCACTAAATTCCAATAAGTTATTTCCTATATAGGTTTGATAAGTATCCTGGGTTCCGGGAAGTACTGCTAACTTTATTTCTTGATAATAACTTCCATTCAAGACCATTTGATTTCCAAGTGTAATAGATATTTGATTGTTAGCTAAAGAATTGACTTTTATGTCAGATAATTTGGATAACTCATCCAAAAGTCTATCTCTCTCATCTAATAGATCATTTGGAGAAGTACCTAATGCACCTGAAGTTAATAATTTTCTATTTAAGTCAGATATACGAACTAGATAACTATTAATTTGATTTGTTTTAAGTTTAATATCAGAATTAATATCGCTTTGTAACTCCCTTAAGCGATAATCAAAATCTTTCATTGTGTTGATAAGTTCATCGGCTCGTGAAACGATTTGAGCCTTAGCAGCCTCGTTTGAAGGATCGGTTTTTAATTCTTCAATAGCGGCCCAAAAAGAATCATACATATTCCTAATACCTGTCTCACCAGGTTCTCCCAGAAGTTGTTCAGTATAATGAATGTTAGAATATATATTATCCCAATAATTGAGTCTTGAAGTAGTTTCTCTATATTGAAGATCTAAAAACTCGTCTCTTATTCTTCTTATATCAGAAACGTTCGATCCTGTTCCATATGCGACGGTTCTTCCAGCACTTCCTAAACCAGTCATATATATAGGAGGATTAGTAACAATTATAGGCGTTTGTCTAGAATATCCAGGGGTATTGGCATTAGAAAGGTTATGAGCAACAACGCTCATAGCAGTTTTGTTTGTGTATAATCCTAATAAACCGGTATTCAACATTCCATTTAAAGTCATCGCACACATACTAACCCCTCCACTCTTTTGAAGGAAGGTTTAATTCCAAATCTTTTCCAGATTTATCGTAAGTTTTTTGACGGGATATCGAATTACCACTTAAAATTCTATATATAAAATCATTCAAAGTGGATTGAAATGCAATAAGCTCATTTAAAAGGTTAACTTCATAAACAAGGTCTTTTAAATTACTAACTAATTGAGATAATGATAAAGCTACATTTTCATTTTTTTTAGCCAAAAAATCAATAACTGATTCTAGGTTGTTTTCTATTTTGTTGTCAACACAACATTCCTTTACTAGATCATATCTAAGCTGTTCTATTTCTTGAAATGCACGAGCTTTTTTTTCTATTTCTAATAACATGGAATTAATCGCTTCAACAGACATTTTGTTTGTAAGATCTTCACGGAGTGTTTGAAAACACAATCTCAATTCTATGATGCATTCATTTTCCCTTTCTAAAGTCTGTTCTAGTATAGTAAAATTAAAAATATAAATCACCGCCCTATTCAAACATTTTATTCACGATTCTATCAATATCAATTTGATAAGATCCGTTTTTTATAGATTCTCGTAATTTTTCAACAAGGTCTTCTCTCACTTCAGGTATCTTATTTGATAATTCTATATACTTCCTTGATTCTCCTGTTATTCCATAAACACTTTCTTTATTTTGAACACGCAAGTCCTTGTTTTCAGGTACTCTTTTGGTATTTGTCTCTTTTATGTTTTTTAATAAATTTTGATTTATAGGGTTGATGTTATTTATATCCATTTATAACCCCTCCTTTCAATTATTAGCTCTGATTCATTAGGGATGGTGAAAATACATTTAATGAAACATTAACGGAACAACAGCTTTTATGTTTTTTCATAGTACTTATCGTCTTATTTTATTATTTCATTAGAAATTTTGCAAGTTATTGTTTGGTGATCAATATTAAAGACTCATGTAATTTTTTGTTAAAAAAAGAATATAAAAGTTTACTTGACAATGATGAATTTTTTTCTTATAATCTTTTTAGACAAGCCTAAAATTATAAGGAGGTGTCTAAAATGGAAGGAAAAATACCTTTAATAGGTGAGAAGTTTCCTGAGATGGTGGTAGTAACTACAGATGGCAAGAAAGAGTTACCTAAGGATTACAAAGGTAAATGGTTGGTTTTGTTTAGTCATCCTGGAGATTTTACTCCAGTATGTACTACCGAATTTGTTGAATTTGCTAAAAAATATGATGACTTTAAGAAAATCAACGCAGAGTTATTGGGGCTTTCTATCGATCAAGTACATGCCCATATAAAATGGTTAGAATGGATTGAAGAAAATATAGGAGTTGAGATTAAATTTCCAGTAATAGCAGATTCTATGGGAAGAGTTGCCTCAAAGCTTGGTATGGTAGATCCTGAAAAAGGTTCCAGTACAGTTAGAGCTGTGTTTGTAGTAGATCCTGAGGGAACAATCAGATTAATTTTATATTATCCATCAGAAGTTGGAAGAAATATCAATGAAGTTATTAGGGCGGTAAAAGCCTTGCAAATTGCTGATAAATATCATGTTGCTGTTCCTGGAAATTGGCCAGAAAATTCTATATTAGGAGATAAAGTAATAATTCCTCCTGCTTCAACTTATAAAGATGCGATGGAAAGAAAAGCATCTGATCAAGAGGGTTTCGATTGGTGGTTTAAAGTTAAAGAAGTAAATAAATGATTTTCGTAATAATGAATAAAAGCTGCTTGATTAATCAAGCAGCTTTTATTTAAAATTACTTGAAGTTACTAAACTGGAATATTTAATAAATGAGTTGCTAAAGCAAAGTAAATAGTTAATGAAACTGCATCTGCTATAGTTGTAATTAGTGGACCAGCCATCACAGTTGGGTCAATGTGGAACAATTGTGCGATGATGGGTAACGCTCCACCTATCACATTAGCAACACAAACCGCAGACATTAAAGCTATAGAAACAGTAAATGCAATTTCTACAGGATAGCCTTCCAAAAAGTGTATTTTTAAAAAGTTAACCGTAGCTAATCCAATAACAATGATTACACTTATCTGTATTTCTTTCCAAATAACTTTGAATATATCTTTGTATTTAATTTCGCCTAACGTTAAACTTCTTATTATCATTGTAGAAGATTGAGAACCTGCATTACCCGCAGTATCCATTAAAATAGGAATAAAAGCAACTAATCCAACTACTTGTTGAAGAGTGGCTTCATATTTACTTATAATGTATGCACTTATAGTTCCAGAAATCATCAATATTAACAGCCACCAAAATCTTTTTCTAGCTAATGTAAAAGGACTAGTGGACATGTATGGTTTGTCACTGGGTGACATACCTCCAATGTGATGAATATCTTCTGTAGTTTCTTCTTCAATTGCATCTAAGATATCATCGACAGTAATTATCCCTACTAATCTTTTTTCACTATCTACGACTGGAACTGCTATTAAGTCGTACTTTCTAAAGATTTGGGCTACAGTTTCTTGATCGTCATGCGTGTTAACATAAATTATATCTTTACGCATAATATCCTCAACTTTTGCGTCAGGAGGTGCTAAGACAAGCTCTTTCAAGGAAACTATTCCTTCTAACTTTCTTTTTGAATCCGTTACATAACAGTTATAGACCATTTCAACATCTTGACCTTCTCTTCGTATCTTATCCAAGGCTTCTTGTACAGTGCGTTCTTTTTTGAGATCTATAAATTCTATTGTCATTAAGCTTCCAGCAGAGTTTGGAGGATACTTTAAAAATTGATTAATTAGCTTACGTTCTGCTTCTGTTGAGTTTTTTAAAATTCTACTAACAACATTGGCTGGCATCTCTTCTAAAAAGTCAATTTTATCATCAAAAAACAAATCATCGATTATCTCCATGAGTTTTTTATCGTCGATTGCAAGAGATATTTCTGCTTGTAATTCAGATGAAAGATAGGAAAAAACATCCGCAGCCTTTTCTTTTGGGAGGAGCCTAAAAGCAATAATTGCCTGGGTTGACTCTAGCTCCTCTAATAATTCTGCTATATCTTGTGGTGGCATGTCTTGAATTTTTCTTCTAAATTCTATATATTTTTTCTCTTCGAGAAGTTTTTCAAGTTCTTCTACAACCATTTTATTACCCCCAGTACAAGTTTTATCAAATAAAAGTCATAAACCTTAATTGGTCTGACTGCAAAAAAGTAGTGATTGCATCAGGTTATTAAATATCAAAAGGCATATGAATTAATACGTGATTTTCTGATTTAATTAATGGTAAACTTATAATTTATTAAAATACATTAATAACTAATAATCTTCACAAACAACGGCTTAACTAAGGAAGAAATATATAAAAAACTAAAAAGTATATAAGAAAAAAACTTAGAAGCCCTGAAAAAACAGAAGAAGGTACCCTTAAAAAACATGTGGTTATGATTTAGAAAGAGTGAAAAAAACATTCAAAAAAAATTCAACTAACACCATTAGTAAATCTACTTATAAATCATTAAAATAAAATCCATTTCTAAATCTGGTGTTTTTAGAATTTCGTATTTGATTATCTTGTCTTAATTCTATTTCACCTTTTGCTTAAACTTTATTTTTAAATGGTGGGCAGATGACTATCATTAGCCACATGAAAAACCATCTGGATTATACTACAAAAATTAAATATTTTCAACCAAAAAAGAGATTGTACAAAAAAAAGTAACTTTGAAAACTTAAAAGTAAATATCTTTTAACTTTTATCTAAGCTTCAATAATTTTATATTTTTTACTAGTTTTAGATATTAGATAATGGTATTTGATATAATATTTTAACTACAAGAAATAGTAATACCAAAAGATGAGTTTTTTAAAAAATGTTGTATGGAACTTATAATGGGTAACAGGGCGCAGCCCTCCTCCCCTTGGTACAAGTACCAAAAAGTTGTAATAGTTAATTTATGTTTTTGAATTTAAAAGGGTAATAGGGCGAAGCCCTCCTCCCCTTGGTACAAGTATCAGAAAAGATTGTAATAGTTAATTTATGTTTTTGAATTTAAAAGGGTAACAGGGCGCAGCCCTCCTCCCCTTGATACAAGTATCAAAAAGTTGTAATAGTTAATTTATGTTTTTGAATTTAAAAGGGTAACAGGGCGGAGCCCTTATCCCCTTGATACAAGTACCAAAAAGTTAAAGAATTAAGAGTTAGTGAAGATTAGAAATAGGAAGATATTTTGTAAAAAATCAAATCTAAAAAATACATATAATAAGGATTTCAGGATTTTTAAAGTGAATAATTTTTATTTGAAAGGAGGGAATGGCGCATTGATCTCCACCATATAGAAGAGGATGGAGTATCCTGTGCCTAAAATTGATGAAAAAGCAACGTTTGAATAATCTTATAAAATTGATGCAAGACAACAATATTTTCCAAGCGATAATAACATCAACGCCTTCTATATTTTATTTTACAGGAGAATGGATTGAACCAGGTGAACGACTATTAGCCTTGTATATAAACATTTCTGGAGAAGTCAAGTTAATCATAAATGAAATGTTTAAGGTAAAAAATGTAGATAAAAATATATTGTTAACTTACTCTGATTCTGATAATCCAATTGACCTTTTAGCAGATGTATTAATTGATGAAAAAACTATAGGAATTGATGAAAAATGGCAAGCAGGTTTTTTCTTAGAGCTTCTTAATTTATCTAAAAACTACTTATTTAAGAATGTATCTCCACTTATTGCCAGCTTGAGGATGGTAAAAGATGAAGAGGAAATAAAACATATGAAAGTTTCATCTGAGATTAACGATAAAACAATGGAAAAAGTGATAAAAGTTGTTCCAGAAATGCTTTCAGAACGATTATTGGCTAAAGCTGTAAAAAATATTTTTGAAAGGGAAGGAGCAGACAACATCTCTTTTGAGCCGATAGTGGCTTATGGATTAAATGCAGCAGATCCACACCATGTGCCTGATTCTACAAAGATTAAAGATGGAGATGCTGTAGTAATTGATATAGGATGCATAAAAAATCATTATTGTTCTGATATGACAAGGACAGTATTCTTTGGAAACCCTGTTGATACATTCAAAAGAATTTATGATATCGTTTTAGAGGCTAATTTAAAAGCTATAGATTGTATTAAGCCAGGAATAAAAGCATGTGAAATAGATAAAGTGGCTCGTGAAGTTATTACTAAACGAGGATACGGTGATTATTTTATACATAGAACAGGACATGGTGTAGGAATTGAAATTCATGAAATGCCATACATATCTTCAAATAGTGAGGTTATTTTAGAAGCGGGAATGATTTTTTCTATAGAACCTGGTATTTATCTTCCTAATGTTGGAGGGGTACGAATAGAAGATTTAGTTTTAGTAACAAAAAACGGATGTGAAATTTTGAATAATTATTCGAAAAGTTTAACTATAGTTTGATATACTTAATGGTCACAGTAAATGAGGCATTACACCATATTGATTAAATGAGTTTAAAAATATTGTATGTTATAATAGTTATAGAGAAACTACCATAACCGAAAGGGGGTAGTAGCATGTATAAAGAAATGGTTTTCGAAGATCTTTTGAGCGAAATTGCTTCTTCAAACATGTCTGCTGACGGTGGAACAGTAGCAGCTCTGGTTGGTACCTTAGCAGCATCATTAGGCAGTAAAATAGCTAATTACACAGTTACTGAAGGAATAAACGAAGATTATGAAGTTACTTTAGAAAGTGTACTTGAAAATCTTTTAGAGATAAAAGAGAAATTGTTAGACTATTCAGATAAATCTTCTCATTATATTGGAAAATTTCATAGTGAAGAAGGCGTTGAAAAACGAGAAGAAGATATTAAAAAGGCAGCGATAATATCTTTTAACATAGCAAAACTAAGTTATAATATTTTGAAAAATTGTTTTACGTTATACAAATATGGGGATCCCGCATTGAGACCAGAAACAAAGATTACTTGTTATTTAGCCTGGGCAGCATTAAATTCAGCAATAACTTTAGTAAATGCTAATCTTGACCAGATAGATAATGGAGAAGAAAAGGCGAATCTCCTTCAAGATACCATAGAATTTAGTAATGAAGCAAATGCATTGATCAAAAAGTTAAAGGAGGAAATACATATCTAAATGTCAGAATCACCTATAAAGTTTGAACTCTTACATATAGACAAATACACGGGTGCAAGAAGAGGTAGAATAACCACAAGACATGGAGTGATTGAGACACCTGTTTTTATGCCTGTAGGTACTAATGCAACAGTAAAGGGAATAACAAATGATCAACTTAATGAAATTGGTACAGAAATTATTCTTTCCAACGCATTTCATTTATATTTAAGGCCAGGTTTAGAAGTATTGGATTATTATAAAGGATTACACAATTTTATGAACTGGAAAAAACCTATTTTAACTGATAGCGGAGGGTTTCAGGTTTTTTCGCTTCCAAATAAAAAGTTCAGTGAAGATGGAATTATTTTTAAATCGCCTTTAGATGGATTAGAGATAGAACTCACTCCTGAAAAGTCTTTGAATATACAGAATGTGATAGGCTCTGATATAGCGATGGTTTTAGATGTTTGTGTAAATTCATTGTCGTCTTATGAGACTGTAAAAGAGAGTGTTCAAAAAACTTTTAATTGGGCTTTAAGGTCAAGAGAGTATCATAATAATAAAAATCAAGCTTTATTTGGTATTGTACAAGGTGGATTATATGAAGATTTAAGAGAGATTAGCTTAAAACAAATTACTTCGTTGGATTTTGATGGATATGCTATGGGAGGACTTGCTGTAGGTGAAAAATATCAAGACTCTGAAAAAGTTTTGAAGGCTTTTGGAAATAAATTTCCAGAAAATAAACCAAGATATATCATGGGAATAGGTTCACCTACTATGATGTTTTTATCTGTAGAAAATGGAATGGATATGTTTGATTGTGTGTTGCCTACTAGAATGGGAAGACACGGAACAGCTTTAACCATGCAAGGTAAATTAAATTTAAAATCTTCAAAGGTTAGATATGATGATCAGCCAATAGACGATGAATGTGATTGCTATACATGCAAAAATCATTCTAGAGGGTATATTCATCATCTGTTCAAAAGGGACGAAATGTTAGGGAAAATCTTGTTGAGCATTCACAATCTAAGATTCAACATTTCGTTAGTTGAAAAGATGAGAAATGCTATTGAAATAGACGAATTCAAGTATTTTAAAGAAGAGTTTTTTCGTAATTCAGGTTACTCCCTAACTAATTAAGTCAGAGGAGGGATTACCATGAAATCGTTTATGAAGTACTACAATGAAATAAAGTCTTTGTATCAAAATCAATTAGATCTTACAAAAAAACTAGGAGAAATTCCCAATGTCTTTTCTCGAAATGTAAGTAAACTTTTAGAGATGATTTATGGAGAGGACAAAATCGATTCAAAAGTTATTTCAGGATACATAGAATTTGTTCCAGATCAAGAACCTTACTTTAGATTAAAGCAACAATTAATTGATTTTTTGGGGGAAGATTGGGAAAATAGTGATCTATCAAGTATTATCGGAAAAATGGCGAAAACAGCTTACAATAGATATAAACGAATTATGGATGATCACGATAGAACAGAAACCTTTAGGCTATCTTAAATAAAGGGGGTAAACCCCCTTTATTTAACGATGTTATTAATCTTGAAAGGTGGATAGGTGTTATTATTAAGAAAGAATTAGACACCATAAAAAAGATGGATAGAGATATTACAATAAAAATTAAAAAAATCGAAAATATATTTTGGAAAATATTTTTTATTGTTTATATTATTTTCATTTTGTATTTATCACTATCAAAACCCTTATTAAATTACAGTACTTTCAAAGGAGAAGACAAAATAGTACATTTTATATCTTACTTTTTAGGTGCTGACCTCTTTTTTACAGCGTTTTATAAGAAATCAAAGAAGGTATATTTTGTAATATTCCTTATTGTTTTTTCATTGCTTCCTTTTTTAACAGAGTGGTTTCAAAGTTTTACGTATTATCATACTTATAGCAAATTTGATATGTTAGCTAGTTATAGTGGTGCGGTAGTTGGATTTTTATTCTTCTTTTTTAAATATAAGGCTTTTAGTGAAGAGTAATCGTGCTATATTAAGAAGGGAGATGAGGAAATATATTAAAAGAAGTTCTATGAAAGAGGTGTCACGATTGAATAATATAAAATATGCAATAGTATATTTAGACTTAGATCCAGATTATGCTAAATTGAATAACTTACCAGTAAAGTTACCATTATTAGCAGAAGATTTTCAAAAAGCGAGGGCAACAAATAAAATACCTTTAGAATATATTTTAAGAGGTTTAGAAGCAGAGGTAGAAGTAAACAAAAATAATAAATATTATTTATCATACCTTGTTTATTACTATTATGAGGCTTTTAAGAAGTGTTTATATGAAGAAAATTATGAAATGGCTGAAACATATTTAAATAAAGCAAAAGAAATTTATCTAGATTACAGGTATTATTTTTATACAGGTTTATATTTTAAAAAACTTGGAAATTATGAGATGGCAGAATTGAATTTGAAGCAATGCTTAAAAGAAAAACCTAATTTTGCATATGGATATTTTGAATTAGGTAATTTGATGTTTGAAAGAAAAATATATGACGAGGCTATTGACAATTATTCTAAAGCTGTTGAAATTGAAAAAGATTTTACTTTAGGTTATCTAAAGATAGCAGATGTTCTTATTGAAAATGCAAGATATGAAGAGGCAATAAATTATCTTCAAAAATGTATAGAAATAGATAAGAATTTTATTTCTGCTTATGAAAGACTTGGAGTGATTTTTAATGTTTTGCAAAGATACAATGACGCAAATTATATCCACCAAAAGGCATTAGAAATAGACGAAAACAACTTTCAGATATATTACAATAATGCCCATTCGTTGGCAAGACTTGCAAGACATCACGAAGCAATTGAGTCTTTAGAAAAAGCGTTAAAACTACAAGAAACAGATTACGTACTTCATGAACTATGTTTAGAATATAAAAACATGGGAAGATACCTAGATGCGATAGAGGTTGAAGAAAGGGCTTTGGAAATTGCACAAGAAGAAAATATCAACCTCATAAGAATTACACTATTAAAACTTGCTTTAATTGTAGAAGATGAAGAGAGATTTAAAAAATATTTCAATTCTTTACACGGAACTGAATTCTACCAAGCTGCTTTACATTTAAAAATACTATTTGATTTGTCGCAAGGCAAAATAAATGAGGTCAAAGAAACATTATTGCAAAATGAAGAAATTGTAGGATTCGGATTATTGTTTGAAAGATTAGATAATTTAGACTATTATCTTGACAAGTTAGAGACTAACCTTGATAATGAGATAGCAGACTCAATAATGGAGAGCATCAATGAATTTGGAATGATAGATCCATTTTTACTCTCAGACAATCTAGAAGCCAGAGGAATAAAGTCAGAATATCTTAATTGGTTGAAAGATTTATCCGATAACCCCAAACCATCTCCAGAAGGTTTAGAAATAGTAATTAACGGATTACTATTATCAGGATTTAATTATGGACTTTCAGAAAGAGTTGCGGTCGCTTTATCCAGATATCTCTGGAAGGATGGCAATGGTTTAGCTTTTGGTAGATTATTATTAAGATTTTATCAAGATAGGGTGTTTGGAGATAAAGCTTCATTAGAGGTATTTATAGAGGAAAACATAGAAGAGATAAAGGATATGTCTTTTTATTTTGCGAGGATATTTGCCCAATATGACGATTATTTGATGGATTTTGATTCTCTTTTAGAATTTGAGATCAAAGATTTTATAGATGCTTTAAAGGTGTTTATATCTGCTGTAAGAATAGAAATTAGCAAAGAAGAAGTCTCAATAGAAAAATTTAAAGATGAAAAAGTCAGAAAATTGATGATTTTTATCGATGCTCTTAACAGACTGTGAGGTGCTCAATGTGCTAAAAAATTTAGGAAAATCATTCTTTGTTTCTATTTTCTTTTTGTTACCTTCAATAATATTAGGCTCGTCTATTTTGCTTTTATCACCTGCTGATAATGCTATTGATGTTGATATTAGGATTTCGTTTCGGTGGCAACCGTCAGAAGAAATTAAGGATAAAGAATTGAGTTACAGTATATTTGTTTCTGAAGATACGCTTATTGATGAAAAAGATCTTATGTTAGCAAATATATTTTCAAACTTTTATACAGGTGATGTTCTTAAACCCGAAACTACATATTATTGGAAAATTGAGGCAACTGATAAAGAAGGTAATACATATGAGAGTGATGTGGCAAAATTCACTACTAGAAAATTGCGAGCAGGCGATGCATACGTCATATTTTTTGAAGAATACTTAAAAATTGTACCCCTAGACGATAATTTTGTAGGTGTAAAAAAGAATGAAGTAATATTAATGAATAAATCAAAGGAATTAATAAAAAGTTTAAAGATTAATGCCGAAATAAAAGACGTTCTTTCAACAGGCAATTTATTACTAATTATTACTGAGAAAGGTACATCTATTTACGATAATAAATTAAACACCATTGTTTACCAAATAAATGATCAAGTAATTGGAATCGCAGCACAAAATGTTTTATATAATAACGATAAAATATATGTATTTAAAGACTTTTCTACTGCTCCGATAGAAAAAGAGATAAAAAACATCAAAAAAGCTTTTGTAATTGATGGATTTCTATATGTTTTAACCCAAGAAGCGCTACTTAAAATTAACTCAAATTTTGAAGTAACAAATACATATTCATTTGTAGAGTCAACTTATGATTTTGATTATATATTTTCTAATGAAGAAATTAGAATTGTTGTTTTAACAAATAAAGGAATAATCTTATTAAATGATGACTTGACAGAGATTTCAGAAACCCGATTTCAAATAGAGACAAAAAATTATGAAAGAAAAATTTTTTCTTATTACGATAAGCTTGCCTTACTATCTGGCAACAACAATTTAAATTTTTATGATTATGATTTAAACCTAATTAAAACGTTAAACTATACAGAAAGTTTTAATTACTTTTTATCTGCAAATGAAAAAGAGTTTATATTAGTCGGAGATAGTATTAAAGCATACTCTTTTGATGATAACAAATTGAAATGGAGCTATTCTACCATTAACAAATTTAACATTATTACAGAACCATTAATGTATAAAGATGGGTTAATAATTGGATTGAAAGACTTTCTAACTAGATTCTTAGTCTTTTATGATGATTTTGATGAAACATATTATTTTAATCGATACGCCAATGAAGTATTACAAATAAAAGAAGAAATTCTAGAAAAAGTAGAAGAAGAGGTATCTGAAAAATTAAAGTTCGAAGAAACAATTGAATCAACTTCGCTTACAGCAGAAACTGAAATCCCTAAAGTTTTGGAAGAAATTACACAGCCATCGACACCTGTTCTGGAAAGCGAAGATGTTGAAGAATTAATTAAAGATGAGACAATAGAACCAGCACCTACTCCATCTGCTACTGAGGCAGAAACTGAAATAGAGATACAAAAACCATCTCAAATCGAAGACATAATTTCACCAGAGACACCTCAAGCTATTACCCAGGAACCTACTCCAATTGTAGTTCCTGAACCGCCACAAAGTATTGAAAAGCCTGCTGAAGTTTCACCTAAGGCAACAGATATAAGCTTAAAAGAACTTATTCAAAGCTTGATTGTTCCAAAAAAGGTAAAAGAAGAACCTACCGAGAAGAAAATAGAAGAAACTGAAATTACAAAGTTATTTGATAAACCTTACAATGAATATATCTACGGCAGTATTTTTGAAGACGATAACTTTTATCTATATGGTTATGAGGGCAAAGATGAATGGGATGCAAAAGTCTGGAAATTAGATAAATATGGAGAAATAGTTTGGGAAACAACGTTACCCGGAGATAAAACAGATTTCTTTAGAGACGCTATAGTTATAACGGAAGATGCAACAACCATGGCTAAATCAATAGTATGCGTCGGAGATACATTAAGTTATGGACTAAATGGTAATGTTTTTATTGCATCTATAAGTGATGAAGGAACAGTGAATTATCAGTTTGATTATGGGGATATCGGTAGAGATAGTGGAATAAAAGTACTTAAAATAGATGATGAAAGTTATGCAGTGGCTGGAAATTTATTTATCAACAAAAGATTAACCGATGTATTTGTAACAAAATATCTTAACGACGGTACAAGAATTTGGACCAAAAATTTTGGAGGGAATGATTCGGAAATTACCGTTGATATAAAAAATACTCAAGACCAGGGATTTATGGTATTTGGGGCAACAAGGTCTTTTGGAGCAGGTGGTTTTGATGTCTATGCACTAAAAATTGATTTTTATGGAAATATGAAATGGTCAAATGTATTTGGAGATAGCAACGATAATGTTGCAATAGGTGTTGTACAAGAAGGTAGACAATATTATGTGTTGTATGAAACAACTTCCAACCCGCTTATATTCGGATTTTTAGAAGTAGATGAATTAAATGGTTTTGGAGACTCGTTTGAGTACACGGTTGAAGAGATGGAAAAATTATTGGGATTCACTAAAATAGAAGATAAATATATAGCATATGGTTATCGTGTTCAAGACAACAAAAAAGTCGGAATTATCTATGAGATAAGCAAAAAGAATAGAATATTTAAAGAAATTAAAAAATATGAGTTTGAAAGCGATTTTGAAATCAGGAGTGTCGTTAAACCGGAAAACTCTGATTATTTATATGTTTTTGGTAACACAATTAATGGTGACAAACAAAACATTGTTATGATAAAAGAAAAAATAGACAATTAAGAGATCTTGTAGCTTGATAATCTTCAATTATCAAGCTACAAATGAAGATTTGGGAGGTTACATACTTTCAAAATGTGTATCTCAGGGGATAGTCAATTACCCACCGCCCCTAGAGGCGGGGGCTTG
>Ga0265294_10000931_pt1 | contig 39464 bp, 24 predicted proteins | sample MunlanPumphouse3_FD_192504 | JGI IMG/M metagenome (GOLD analysis project Ga0265294, IMG submission 192504) | Groundwater microbial communities from a municipal landfill in Southern Ontario, Canada - Pumphouse #3 | ecosystem: Environmental > Aquatic > Deep subsurface > Groundwater | place... | reverse complement strand
CAATCCCCGTAGCTTTTCGCAGCTTGTCACGTCCTTCATCGCCTCTGAGAGCCACAGGCATCCCCCGTACGCTCTAATTCTCTTTCTCTCGTTTCTCTTCTTGTATGTCCTTTATGTCAAAGATCTAATCGCTTGCCAACATTTTGGCTCGCTTCTTGATGACTTATCGTTATGAAGCAATAAGTCAATTATCATTTAAAAATTATTGTCTATACAATTGGTCTTATAGACACGTATGATTTATCATCTCTACGCTTCTTGAATTCTACAACTCCATCAACTAATGCAAATAATGTATGGTCTTTTCCAATTCCTACATTGTTTCCTGGATTGTGAACTGTTCCTCTTTGGCGAATTATAATGTTTCCAGCTATACAAGCTTGACCACCAAATATCTTAACACCTAAACGTTTACTTTGCGATTCACGTCCGTTATTTGAACTACCGACACCTTTTTTGTGAGCCATAATATATCTTCTTTACTTGTTAATGTACTATTAAAAAATCTTTATTACAAAATTTCAGTTACTTGAATTTGTGATAAATATTGACGATGACCATTCATTTTTTGGTAACCTTTTCTTCTTTTCTTTTTGAAAACAAGAACTTTGTCTCCTTTTAAATGTTTTAATACAGTTGCTTTAACTGAAGCTCCGTCAATTTTAGGTGCACCGATGGTTATCTCCCCATCAGAGTCCTTTAGCATCACGGTGTCAAAACTTAATTGTGCTCCTTCTTCTGCTTGAAGACGATGAACAAAAAGTTTTTGATCTTTTTGAACCTTGAATTGCTGTCCTGCGATTTCTACTATTGCGTACATTTCTTGTATTTTTGTATTTTTTCCCTCTTAATTGGGGGTGCAAAGATACTAAGTTTTTATTCATTACCAAAAATAGTTAGTAAAAAATTTGTTTTTTTCTCTTGACATAGCTCTTGGCATAGTTCAGATAGTATAATAAAATGTTGATATGAAATAAATTAAATAGGTCCTGCTTTTTCTTATATATTAAATGTAATTAGAGGTTTTCTTTTCGTGCTTATCTCATTTAATAGATTCAAGAGATAGAAAAATGATTCAAAGAGATAGAAAAATAAAACAAAGGCTTAGAAACTTTAAACAGAGAAAGTGAATGATAAGATTGATTTAATGTTATTTGTAAGAATATATTTTATTATCTTTGCTGAAATTATAATGTAAGGATGAGGGATAAAGGATTTGACAATAGATTATTTAATAAATTAGAGTATATAGGGATAACAATAGTTGTTCTTTTGTTTCTTTCTTTATTATTTATTGAATCAAGGAATCACTCTTTCGATTTAATTGCTAAAGAGATACAATCGGAGGTTACTAAGGAATATAATAGTATTCAGTCATCTGGGGAGAAGTTTGTTTATTACAAAAGCAATCTTGTTTCTTGGTCTAATAACGATATCCCTATTCCAAGAGAATATTCAAATAATTTTGATAATAAAGTAATTAGACTTTTAAACGGGTATTATCTTCTTAAGAATGAAAAGATGGGTGATTCAATTATTCTTTATGTTTCTTTATTAAAGAATGAGTACTCAATCCATAATAGTTATTTAAGTAATAGTTTCAATCAAAGGTTTAATTTAAAAGGGAAAGAACATATCAGATTATCTCTTCAAAAGACAGATTACCCTATATCTTTAAATAATAAGACATTTTCTTATTTAGACTTCTCATCCTACTCTCCAGAGTCAAATTCATTTATTAGCTATATATTATCATTCCTTTACTTTATTATAATATTCTTTATTGCTAAGTTCATTTCAAAACTTCTAATACAGAAATTATATATTAACAGCTTGATTAAACTCGTCTTTTTATTTGCTTCCTATATTATATTGTATATATCACTCCACTTTATACAACTTTCTTACCTTTTCTATAATTCGGATTTCTTTTCTCCTATTCAAAATACAACATTATTTGTTAGTAGCATAGGCGAAGTCTTATTGCTTCAAATCTTAATACTTGTTTTTGTTTTAAATATAAAAATAAGTATTTCAAATCAAAAGCTCAAATATCTCTTAATTGTATTAGTAATCCCAGCTTCTTGGATTTACTTTTATTTAATTGAAATTCTTTTTCAAGCACATCAAGATATAATCTCCTTAGCTGATATCATTAAACTTGATATTCCAGTCTTTATTCTGCTTTTTAAAATAATGATAGGTAGTTATACCATCTATTTATTTATTAGAAAGGTCTTATTGGGACTTGAGAGAAGTAGAAGAAAGGGTTTGTTAGATTACTTATTCTTATTAATGGTTGCGGCTATGAGTTTAGTTTTTTTATTTAATAGACTTCCTCTTTTTGCTTTCTTAGTTTTGGGAATATCAATCTATATCTTATTAATAGTTATTAAGAATGAAATAAGGACTAAAAATAAATTATCGTCAATTCTCTATATCATAATACTTCTTATTTTGTTCTCAATTGTAAATGGGGTGGTTATTTATAATTATAATATTCAAAAAGAAAGAAAAGACATTGTAGAGGCATTAAAGATTATATCAAAAGATGATGATAAGGGAGCAGAGATAATATTACTTGAAATAGAGAAGTCTATATTAAAAGATAGTATTTTAGAATCAAAACTCCTAAAAGAAACGAATGAAAAGGTTGAAGACTACTTCACAAACACCTATTTAAAAGAGATAAACAAAACATATAGCATAGAGATGTTAATATGTTATGCTGATGAATTACTTCTTATACATACAATAGGCAAACCAATAAATAGTAAGGAGTATATTGATTCTCGACTTTCAAATTCAATTAAAGTAGGAAAGAGTAAATCTATCTTTAGGGAGAGTAAAGGATTAACAGAAAAGGTTTATTTGGCTTATTTTGAAATAAAAGAAGAGAAGAGAACGAAGATTGTTTTTATTGATTGCGTTAAGAAAAAGGCATCCAAGGAGATGGGCTATCCTGATTTACTAATTAGTGAAGAAGCAAAAGAAGATGAATTAAAGGCTGGTTTAAACTATTATGGGGTTTATAAGAACAATGGATTAGTTCTCCAAGTAGGGAATTACAATTATCCTTCAACACTTAAGCACAAGACTAATTCTTGGTATGATTTAGATGGTTATTCTCATTATACGCTTAGAAACGCCAAAAACAATACTATTTGGATAGCAAGTATTAAAGATGAAACTCTTTCTGACAAACTGTCTTTACCCTCATATCTATTTCTAATTTCTTCCATAGTCCTACTAATATTACAAATCATTATTAACCCAAAAAGATTTCTTTCAATAAAGAATATCACACTAAGTAATAGTTTGCAGATAACCCTTATTGGAATATTCTTGATTTCCTTTATTGTCTTTGGAAGCATGTCTGTAAAATACTTTAATAAACTAACTGACAACACAAATAAAGATATACTAATAGAAAAGACCCAGTCTATATGCTATTCCTTAGAAGATTACTTTGAAAATAGCAACCCTCAATCGGATGATATTTACTATGAATTAATCAACCTTTCGAATACCTTCCTAACAGATATTAATATTTATGACAGAAAAGGGTTCTTATTAAATACTTCTCGTCCAAAAGTTTTTTCTCAAGGGATAATTAGTAAATTCATCAACCCACAAGCCTTTAGTCAGCTTTCTCTTAGTTCTTCGCCACTGATTTACCAAGAAGAAAGAATTGGAAACAGAGATTATAGTGCAGCCTATATGCCAATTGAAACAGAGAAAGGCAGAGTGGGTTATTTGCATATCCCATACATAATTCAACAAAAGAAGATTGAAGATAAAATACTTGAATTTGTTTCAGCATATATTAATGTATATATTCTTTGGATAACCATAGCATTAATTTTGTCAATACTCCTTTCAAATTTCATCACCAGGCCTCTAAGACAATTGCAAGAAAGATTAAAAGGGGTTAAATTAGGACAAATAAATGAAAAGATAGAGTGGTCAAGGCAGGATGAGTTAGGCAATTTGATTTTATCCTATAACTCAATGGTTGATAAATTGGAAGAAAGCGCAAACCTATTGAAAAAAGAAGAAAGAGAAGGAGCTTGGAGGGAGATGGCAAAGCAGGTGGCTCACGATATAAAGAATCCTTTGACCCCAATGAAGCTTTCAATACAACAACTTCAAAGGCTTCAAAATTCTGATATTGTCAAGTTTCATGAACGCTTTCAAGAGCTTTCACCTGCCCTTATAGAACAAATAAATGCCCTTGCTCAAATTGCTTCCGAGTTTTCAGATTATTCCAAAGACAAGAAAAGTTTAGATGAAGTAACTGATATATCAGAATGCATTAGGATTGCTATTGAGGTTTTTGAAAATCAAGAAAATATCAGCATAATATATAATAATGAATCTGATGATAAGGTTTTGGTTCTTGGAGACAAACAGCAGTATATAAGAATTTTCAATAACCTAATAAAGAATGCAGTCCAAGCTCTTTATGGGCAAAAGGATGGGATAATAGAAATTGAAATAGTGCAGGAGAATCAAGAGTGTAAGGTCTCGATAAAAGATAATGGATCAGGCATTTCAAAAGAAAATCAAGCAAAGATTTTTTCCTCAGAATTCACAACTAAGGTAGAGGGAAGTGGCTTAGGACTTTCAATCGTTAAAAGTATTATTGAGATAGTGGGAGGTAGGATTGACTTTGTTTCAAATGAGGGTAAAGGAACGAGTTTTAATATTCACCTGCCGATATGGAAACCTTAATTCAATTAAAACGTTATTAATGATTACCAATATATAAAAAAATATTGTACTTTTGTAGATTATTACTATGGAAAATAAGAAATAAATTAAATATATGAGAATCAAGAGTTTTTTTGTTATTTTATTAATTAGCATTTCAAGTCTAAGTGTATTTGCTCAGAAACAAAGCCTAACAGAAAAGGCTGATGAAGCTTTCTTTGCACAACAGTATACAATTGCAGTTGATTTTTATAAAACAGCTTATGCCGATATAAGCCTAAATCGTCAAGAAAGAGATAGGATTTTGTTCCAACAAGCAGAATGTTATCGCTATATGGATGATAAGGATCAGGCAATCAAAACCTATCAAAGACTTGTAAAGGCAAGATACTACACTTCCCAACCGAAGATATTCCTTCATATGGCAGATTTCCAACGTTTCAGAGGAGAATGGGATGATGCTGAGACCAACTACAAGGAATACTTAAAATTAGTTCCGAGTGATGAACTGGCACAAAGAAGACTTTCTTCAATTGCACTTGCTAAAAACTGGATGCAAAGGCCAACAAAACATCAGATTAAGAATGAGAGAAACGTAAATACAGAATGGAATGAATGGTTTCCTAAGTTTCTAAAACCAGATAATACGGATGAGTTAATGTTTACCTCTTCTCGCTTATCAGAAGATGCTGCAGAAATTGACGTTTGGACAGGAGAATTTCTTTCAAGCATCTTTACAACACAAAAGCTTAAGAGTGGAGAGTTGTCAGAGGCTAATCTTTTTTCCGAAATTGACGTTAATTCAGACAATGCCAACGAAGGAGAGCTTGTTATACTTAGTAGTGGCAAGTTAAAGAACTATTATTTTTCACGTTGTAATATTATTAAAAACAAAGGGCTTAATTGTGCTATCTTTAGCCGCCCAATAAAACCAGCAAAAGGAAAAGCAAAACAAAACAAACCTAAAGAAACAGCTAATACAACAGCAAATAACCAAAATGAAGACCAAACCTTTGCTAAACTTGATTTAGGAGATACAACCTATAACTACCTTCACCCAGCTGTTTCCTCAGACGAATTGACAATTTACTTCTCTTCAAACCGCCCAGGGGGACAAGGAGATTATGACCTTTGGAAGGCAACAAGAGAAACTGTTAATGAGCCTTTCTCAAGCGTAACAAACTTAGGCAAACAAATAAACACTGAAGGAAAAGAGCAGTTTCCATCTCTTCGATCAGACACAAGACTATATTATTCTTCTGATGGATTGGCAGGACTTGGAGGATATGACCTTTTCTACTCAGAATATAAGAATGATGAGTGGACAGAACCTATCAACCTAAGATATCCAATTAATACTCAGTATGATGAAATTGGAATAATCTTTAATCCGAATGAAGATGAGTCAATTGCAGCAGAAGAATCGGGATATTTCTCTTCCAATAGAGCAGGTGGAGTAGGTGGAGATGACATTTACTCATTCTATCGTGCTCCTCTACTTTTCTCACTTAAAGGAACCGTTAGAGATGACAAATCAATGCAACTTGTTGAAGGAGCTAAGGTAAAACTAATTGGTTCAGACAAATCATCAGTTGAGACTCGTACAGATAGAAATGGAAGATATGAATTTACAGATAAGCAAGTAAAATACAATGTAAAATACGATGTTCAAGTTTCACAGATAGACTATATGAACGAAGAGGCTGCAGAATCAACAGTAGGTTTAACCACAAGCAAAGAACTTGTTCGTGAATTTCGCATAAAACCAATTGCAAAAGAACCAGTATTGCTTCCAGAAATTCGTTATGACTTAGCAAAATGGGATTTAAAAGACCAATACCTTGATTCTCTTTCCGACTTGTTAGTTGTCTTGGTTAATAATCCATATTATGTGATTGAACTTCGCTCACACACTGATATTAGACCCTTCCCTCAAGTTACGAATGACACACTTTCACAACGTAGGGCAGAAGCTGTTGTTGATTTCCTTTACTCAAGAGGAATTGACCGCCAGAGACTAATTCCAAAAGGATACGGAGATAGAATACCAAGAACCTTATTAAGGGATTCAGAATCCGAATTCAAAGGCAAGATGTATATATTCCCAAAAGGAGTAACCCTAACCGAAAACTATATCAACTCTCTTAAAACTAATGAAGAAAGAGAAGCTGCTCACCAACTAAATCGCCGTTCTGAATTTAGAGTAGTTAGGACTGACTATGTACCTTCTGAAATATTAGATAGCCTTGAAGATGCTGCACTTAACAAACCAATTGTTGATATGGTTAAAGGCAATAAACCACTTCCGATAACAAATGTTCCAATCATTTATACTGACAGCAATATCAAACTAACAATGATTAATGGAAATAAATCAATGTTATATATGATACTTAATGGAGCAAATGTTCCAGTTGTTTATGACGAAAGATACCGTGACGCAGCCGTAATGGACTGGGACGTTGCTATGAATTTCCTTCTAAGTGGCAGGATAACCAAAGATGATTTTAGAGATAAAGATAAGGCTTTCGACAAAGAAGGTAATATCTTAGATGAATCAGTTCTTGTTTTCAAAACAGCATTTATTGGCAAACATAGTGCAGATAAATATGAGGTTTTGGTTAAGAAAGGAATGACTGAAAAGATGATAGTAAATAAAAATGGGATAGCAAATTTTGGACGTTTCCGTTTAGATAAAGCAAAGGCAGAACTAATATTTGAGGATTAGAAATCAGCCTCTAATGCGTTCTTAAACCCATATAAACGAAAAGACTTGAAGAAATTCAGGTCTTTTTCTTTTTCCCTCACTATCAAGCAAAAGAAAGGTCGGAATGAATCACTGATCTAATTTACTGAATCAAAGGAATAATTCCGTAGATCAAAGAAAGGATTTGCTGAATCAAAGAAAGAATTTCGTGGATTAAAGATATAGTAAATTTGGATAAATAAGGGAAAAAATAATAAAAAACAGTGTATCTTTGCAGTCCTTATTGATATGAAGAATATAAAATTAGAACAAAAAATTGGTTTTGACCAAATACGTCAATCCATTAAAGATAATTGCTTGAGTTTGGGAGGGGAGGGTTTTGTCGATAGAATGGAGTTTTCTTCAGACTACGAAAAAATCGTTTCTTTGCTTAATATGACCGAAGAATTACGTCAGATTTTTGTAACAAATCAAGTTTTCCCTTCATCCAACTACTTCGATATGAGAATTGAGCTTGAAAGACTGCGTCTATTAGGCACGTTCATTTCTCAGGTCTCACTTTTTGATCTAAAATCATCCCTACACACCATTAATGAGTGTTTGAATTTCTTTTTAAAGGCAGATGAGGATAAATATCCAACATTAAAGGCACTCTCTAAAGATATCTACATAGACAAAGACATATTAATTAGATGCGATAGGTTAATTGACGAGAAAGGATTGTTTTTCGATAATGCTTCTGAATATTTGGCAATTATACGTTCAAATAAGAGGAGGAAAATTAATGAAGTCGATAAAAGGATTCAAAAAATACTTGTTTTGTCGAAGAAAGAGGGTTGGAGCGGTGATGACACTGAAATAACGATAAGGAATGGACGTTTAGTTATTCCAATATCTTCAGCCAATAAAAAGAAAATTAAGGGATTTATTCACGACGAATCTTCAACTGGACAGACCTCTTACATTGAACCTGCGGAGATTGTTGAGCTAAATAATGAAGTTAGGGAGTTAGAGCTTGAAGAAAAAAGAGAAATTGTTAAGATTTTAACCGAATTTACAGAGTTTCTACGACCTCAAATCGATATTCTAAAGCAGGCTTATTATTTTCTTTCTCAAATAGACTTTATTAGAGCGAAGGCAAAATATGCTTTGAAAATTAGGGCAGGCAAACCAATTATTGAGAACAAAACTTCAATAAACTGGTATGATGCACGCCATCCCCTGCTTGAAAAAACACTTGAAAAAAACTCCAAAGAAATCGTGCCTCTAAGGATAAGCCTTAATGAAAAGGGGAGGATACTAATCATTTCTGGACCAAATGCAGGAGGGAAGTCAGCATGTTTAAAAACAGTTGGGCTTCTGCAATATATGCTTCAATGTGGATTATTAGTCCCAATGAGAGAAACTTCTGAGACTGGGCTTTTCCCTTCAATGTTTATTGATATTGGAGATGAGCAATCGCTCGAAAACGACCTAAGCACATACTCTTCTCACCTATTAAATATGAAGAAACTATGTGAGGGGGCAGATGACAAAACCTTATTCCTAATAGATGAGCTCGGAACAGGAACCGATCCTGTTATTGGAGGAGCTATTGCAGAGTCTGTTTTGCAACATCTAAATAATAAGAAGTCCTTTGGAGTGGTAACAACTCACTATTCCAATCTTAAGCTATTGGCAGACAAGGGAGAGGGTATTATTAATGGAGCAATGCTATTTGACCAAAATAATATGAAACCCCTATACAAATTATCAATAGGGCGTCCTGGTTCTTCTTTTGCTTTTGAAATTGCACAAACAATTGGACTGCCGAAAACAATAATTGATAGTGCGATAGATAAAATTGGATCCTCTTATCTTGATTTTGAACAACAGCTACAACAAATGGAAGTTGAGAAAATAGGGATTAAGAAAAAGCAAGAAGAATTAGGAGTTCAAGATGAGCTGCTTTCTGAGGTGCTTCTTAAATATAATAAACTAAGTTCAGACTTAGATGCTGAAAGAAAAGCCATAATAAAACAAGCTAAGCTTGAGGCAAAGGAGATACTTCTAAATGCAAATAGGAAAGTAGAAAATACTATTTCGCAAATTAAGGAGATAAATGCAGATAAAGAAAAGACTCAAGAGATAAGAGAAAGTTTTAGGAAAGAGCAAGAGGGAATTGATGATGATATTAGACTAATTGAGCAAGAGGAAAAGAAGGTTAAGAACAAACATAAACCTATTTCACCAACCAAAGACGTAGGAGTGAGAGTTGATTATTCTCCACTTGCAATTGGCGATATTGTTAAGATAGGGGAGGATAATAATTTTGTAGAGGTTGTTTCGATAAGAAGGAATAAGGTAGAGGTTATTAGTGGTAGTGTTAAGATGACAATTGATAAGAATAGCGTTGTTAAGGTTGATAAGAAGGCTTATTTGAAGCAGAAGGCTAAGACATATTCAAAATCTCCAACAAGATTTGTATCTATTATTGATGAAATAAACGATAAGAGAAAAGATTTTAAGGCACAATTAGACTTAAGGGGAGAGAGAGCTGAAATTGCAGTTGAGAAAGTAGGTGCTTTTATTGATCAAGCAAGACTCTTAGGAGAGAGAGACCTATCTATTTTACATGGAAAAGGAACTGGGATTTTAAAAATAGTTATTAGGGAGTATTTAAGAACAAATTCTGAAGTAAAATCCTTTAAATCAGCCAACGTAGAGTGTGGAGGAGAGGGTATAACTATGGTAACACTAAACTGAAAACTAAAAAATATATAATAAAGTAAACAATTAGCCAACTTATGGTGTTTATAGTATGAATGCAAATACAATATTTGAGATATGAAAAAGAATTTTATTTTTATGAGTAGGACATTTGTCTTATCATTATTGATGATGATAGTGTCAGTTGGTTTAAGTTACTCTCAAGGAACTGGTCTAAATTTTGATTTTAACCAATATCCTGTTGGAAACTTTGCAAATTGGAGAGGCTATCAGGCACAAAATATTACCAACACCTCTGGGACTGGCTATCCTCTTATTTTGGGTCCAACTACGGGCTATACTCCAACTCCTCAAAACCCAATATGGAAACCATTTAATATTCCTGAAGAATGTTATTGGAAAACAGCTCGTTGTTTTGTTATTAATAGTAACCTTAATGAATATGACCCTATTGCTCCTTCATTAAAGAAAATACCAGAAGGTTATACTCGATCTGCTCAAATTAATTGTGCTAAGAATGATAAAAATGCAAATATGCTTACTTATGATTTAAATGTAAATGATACCAATTGTCTTTTAACTTTTAATTTTGCAATATTATTAGAACAGCCTAGCAACCCTCATCCAGGTTATCAAAGCCCTTTCTTTCAAATTGAAGTTGTTGCTTTAGATCTTGTTGGCTCAAATCTTGTTGAAATTGGGAGAGTGGATCCTTGTGCTTTTTTTGAAGTAATGAGTCATACTACTCCTCCTGACTGGGGAACATTCCCTTCAGGATCTTACGGAGGATCTTCTTATATAGCTGGTATATGGCAAGATTGGCGTCAAGTTTCTATGAATTTAAGTAGTTTTACTAATACAAAGATTAGAATAAAGGTTACACTTGCATCATGTAGTCTTAGTGGTCACTGGGCTTATGGTTATTTCGTAGGAAAAGTTGGACCTTCTGTTCTTAATGTTACTGCATGTGGAAATGAAGGTGAAGCTGCACATATTGAAGCTCCTAAAGGGTTCCAATCTTATGAATGGTATGCTAATCCAGAAGATAGACCTGAGCATGAATTAGGTGCTGTTGCAGCTACACAACCGATTCTTCATACAGGCATTGCAACCCTTACTCAACCAGCTGACAATACATTTAGTCTTTCAACTGAAACCTATAATGATAATGGAGAGAATTATTTCGTGAAGGTAACCTCTCCAAGTAGTTCAGCTGCTGTTCCAGGATGTGTTGCTTATATCAAAACAAATGTTCGCCCCATTAAACCTTTAACTCATTTTACTGATTCAATAGATTGCCAACTAACTGCTGTTTTCAACAATTTAACAGTCTTCCCTCTTGAAGATCAAGACGGAGAAATTAAAGAATTTATGTGGGACTTTGGTGATGGAGTAAGTGCTAACTACATTAATACCGACCCAACAACCATAGACAATATTAGTCCATCTCACATTTATGCTGCACCAGGGGCATATACAGTCAAGCTTTTAGCAAGATATAATGGATGTGAAAAAGAATACGAAAAACTAATAAATATTCCAGCAACTCCTTCCTTCCACCTCTTAGACTCAAATATTTGTATGGGTCAAACAATAGATATATCTATTCAAAACCCTGCAATGACAAATGATGTTGTCTATACTTGGACTAATCTAAATGATGCAACCACTTTTGTAGGACAAGTTTACTCTGGAAGTTTTAACGAAAGAACAGAAATAAAAGTTAGTGCTGTTTCTCCTGATTGTACTTATATAGATACGGTTATTATTGATGTTCAAGAGTTTCCAGAAATAACACTAACAGGAGACACTATGTTGTGTGATGGAGAGACAGCCTTTATAACTGCAAATGATGCGACAGGAAATACTACAGAGATGCAGTGGTCACTAATTAACCCAGGAACTCCTCCTCAGTTTAATCCTAATCAGCCAGTAACAAGCAACCCAATATTTACATATACTCCAACAGGGAATATGATAGTTTATTTAATTGCACGAACCAGTCAAGGTTGTATGGGGTCTAAAAGTATCAACATAATGATAACAGACCCAAAAGCTACTGCAAATAAATATAAGGTTTGTCCTGGAGACCCTGTGGTTTTAACAGGATATGACGCAATTGAGTATAGCTGGGTTGCCAATCCACCAGATGCAACCCTTACTCAGGATACATCAGATAATTCAGTAACGGCTCATCCTGAAGAAACAACTATCTATACTATGTTAGGTTTTGGAGAAAGTGGATGTTCTGCAGCACGTACAGTTAAAGTAACAGTTATTCCATATCCAGAGGGAGAAATATCTTATTCTCCAGCTTATGTGGATGTTGACAACCCTGTATTATCGATAAAAGACGTTTCAAAATATGGAGTAAGATCATCTTGGAATATATCAGATGGAACAACTTCTGAGTTAAGAAGCTTTAGTCATAAATTTAATGATGTTAGTGGACAAAACGTAACAATTTACTTAACCACTTTGAATGAAGTTGGATGTGCAGATACAGCCTCAGTAGTTGTTCCAATAGAACTCTTTTCAGTTTGGGTGCCTAATGCATTCTCACCTGATGGAGATCAAAAAAATGATAAATTCTTTTTCCATAGTTTAAATAGCCTTAATGATGTTAAACTTGAAATTTATAATAAATGGGGAGAGAAATTATACCTCTTCGAAAGGTCATTATTTGATGCACAAGGTGATATGAGTAATGCCTATGGTTGGGATGGAAAACATAATGGAAAAGATGTGCCAGTTGGTTCTTATGTTTGGCGACTAACCTATAAAAGAATTGGTAACGAAAGAATTTACGATAAGAGTGGAACAATCGGTTTAATAAGATAAGTTCTATAATCTTTCAAAAGATTAAACTAAAATACGGCAAGAAGAATTAACCCTCTTGCCGTATTTTTTTGTTATACTAATCGTGATTATTGATGAAATAAGACGAAGAGTTAAGAAATTAATACGCTGTAATAAATTATTAATACGCTGTCTCAGAAAATTAATACGCTGTTTTAGAAAATTAATACGCAGTCTTATTTTAAAACTTCAATTGCTCCATTTATGTCTATTGTTTTGTCATGCCTTGTGCCTCTAAAACGATAGAAATAGGTGCCTGTTGGGGTTTTTGTTTTGCTTGGTGACCAAAAATCTTCCTTTTTTGATATGTTTTTAAACTTGTAGATGAGTTTCCCTTGCCTGGTATAAATTATAAGTTCATTCTCAGGAAAGGCATTTTGTTCAATAAGATTATGTATTTCAAAAACGTCATTTATTCCATCTCCATTAGGGCTTACACAGTTAGGAAACATAATGTTATCTACCTGCAAATCAAGATAAAGATTACTATCACACCCATTTATTGATTGAAAGACGCGACTATAAAAACCTGTTGTGCTTTCATTAAATCCAAATTCCCTATATGTATTTCCCTTATAAATATCTGCAAATATGGTATCGTCATAAGTCTTATTTGCTATGAGATTTAATATATAAACACTATCACAACCAAGAATTGTATTGTATTTAATCTCGTATCTTCCCGTCGAATCAAATATTAGATCTTGAAATTCATAGTCTTGGTTATCGCAAATAATTGCATAAGTTGTGTCCAAGAATGCAGGGTTGATGATTAGGTGCAGAACAATATTGGAATCACAACCATAAACAGATGTTAAATTAAGTTTATATGTTCCAGATTCTGTTAGAATAGTTCCTTGTGCATTATATTCGTAATTGTCGCATGCAGTATCGTAAATACTTACCCAGTCATAATGAGGATGAACTCTAACCATTCTGTTTGCAAAATGAGGACAGCCAGAAGTATCCATAACTTGTACAACGTAATTGAAGTCACTTGTAGGAGTAATTGTTATAGACTGAGTTGTCTCTCCTGTATTCCATTTATAATCTCCTTCTAAGGTTGCTGTTAGGGTTGTGGTTTCTCCTTGGCAAAGAGATGAGTCGCCAACAATTCTAAGTATTCCTGTTGGACTTTCAAGGCTAATAATCATTTCTAAGGTGTCGGTGCATAGATTGTCTGCAAGTCCAGCAACTAATTTAACGACATAATCGCCTGAGGAGGAATATTGCTTTATCGGGTTATCTATATATTGAATATCCTGGTCATCAAAAATCCATTGTATTGTTTCGCATCCTATTTCAGGTAATAGTGGGTTAATGCCATCGGACGATATCCTGCTATTATTTATGAACTGAACCTCAAAGAAACAAGGTTTCCAGTTAACGCTGTATGTGAAGTCTGCTAAGGGGAAACGTCTTCCTGCATAGGCACTAATTATAAAACTACAGTTAGGGTTATCCAATGAAGATACTCTACAAAAATAGTTTTGCGAGCTATCAGTTACTATCTCTAAAACTCTTTTTGTGGAAAGTATTGTGCTTGGTCTTGAGGATGAATACCACTTGTAGTTAAATCCTTCAGGTGCAGAGAATATATTTGTTTGGGTTTCACCGCAAGCTGATGAGGTTACTACTTTGCTATCGCAATTTAAGGTATAGTAAGCATAGCCAAAATGACCTCCTTCTCTACAATCATAAGTCGTTAGTCTTACTTTTATTACTTGACCATGGTATTGTGAAATATCAAACCCTACTGTTGTCCAGTCTTTAAAAATAACATTTGTTCCAGAAACACTATTCCAACCTAAACTTGTGCTTGCAATAAAGTCTGCAAAGCCACAAACGGAGTCTATTAATAAATTCTCTTCATTTAATATCTCTAATGTAAAACGTGGTTGGTCTTCTGGGGTATGGCTAGGGTCTTCAAAAACAATTGCATACTTAAGAATCATTAGGTCATAATTATTTGTATCAACCTCATATCTATAAGTTAAGCTTTCAGCCTGAGCACCAATATTCCAGTTTCCTAATCTAACCGATGACATCTCTCCCTTAGGAACAGTCCTTAAAACACTATTTGTCCTTAAATCTCTTTGAGCTGTGTCAAGATGAACAGTGTGGCGACTTCTTATATCTAAATATCCGTTATCAATTAACCCATTAAACATATAAGGAGATTGAAATGTTCCGTATGTTGCGGTTACATCTGTTGAATTCAAATCAGTATAGTTCATGCAATTGCCAGCTGTTTCAATATTAATAAACTTAAGAGTGGTGGCGCATCTCATATTAAAATTATCACAATAAGAGAAAACGACTAAATCATAATATCCAATAGTGTCAGTAATTGGAATGGTAATATAATTTGTTATTGTGGTGTCGAAATGATAATTCGTTGAGCCTCTTCTATTCCAACGAACAATCCACCCTGGGGAGCTTGGGTCGTTAGCCCATGAAATCAAAATACTCCCATTAGAGATATTAGAAATACTAACATTATTTGCAATAGGGCAAGAACAATTAGTCCAGACAGAATCAATAGAGGAACATCTGATTGAATCATTACAATTATTATATATTTCATAGAAGTAAAGAGTATTGGGACTTAGTCCGTCGAAGTATGCTGATGTGTCATTAGTTATTATGGTCGAGATTAATACTGTGTTTTGGTATAATTCTACAGTCCACTCAATTGTGTCGCTTGGCTCTTTCCAATTAATACTAATTGAATTACTATTTGAAGTATGTGTTGAACTAAGAATTTGAGGGCATGGGCACTTTGTACATATTTCAATATATTTAGTTTTGCAAATAGAATCCATTGGGACATTATGACAATTATTAAATATTGAAAGAGTATAACATCTGCTTGGCTCTAAGCTGTCAAAAACTGCAAAGTGATTTGTTGTTATTAGAGAATCAATAATTTCTCCACCCTGTAAAAGTAGTATTGTCCATTCAATATCATTGTTGGGATAAGTCCAAGAAGCAATTATGCTATCTGTTGTTGAGGTTGCATTAAAAGTTAAGGGTAGAGCACATTGACATTGAATCCAACACTTTTTTAATATTGTTCTTTTGCAAGCATTTGACGTTGTGTCGCAAGGAGTATAGAGTTTTGCACCATAGTTTGCACAATGAATAAGGTCTGTAAGAAGAACGCTTGTGTCAGTGGTTGCTACGCGTTTTAGTGTGCCAAAAAGGAAATCACATTGGGAGCAATATTCCAAAAGCCACTCTTGACCAGGGGTTGTGCTGTTCCATGTTATTAGTGTTGTGCTATCGGTTAAGACCTCGATATTCATTTGAGGAATAGGAGGGCAGACATCACAAACATTAATAAATAATTTGAATCCAGTCTTTGGATTATCCGAGTCAACAATAAAGACAATTGTTATTGGTCCAACAGTCGATTTAACATCAATATTACCGGAGTTTGTGCTAGAATTTTCAAATAGTTTTGCCTCGGAGTTCGTGTCTCCATTATAGATAGTTAGTTTAGTCCTATTAAAGTTTTCAATATCATAAGTTCCTCTTAAAGTGATTCTTGTTCCTTGGTTTGCAGGGAATATTGTTGTTTTCCCATTAGCCCTTATAGCATAATTACCCGATGCCCCTCCATTATCATAGAGAGTTCCACTATTAGTGTGGACTTCCGAATAACCATAGATAGGCATATTATAGGTCTGAGAGAAAACAGAAACACTAATAAGACATAGTAGTAGAAACAGAAATATATTAAAAAACTTATTCATTCATATAAATAGCCATATACTTTGCCATCTCATCTTGGACTTTCTTTGCTTCTTCATTTGCTCTGATTGCAAAGTTAGTAGTTTTGTCGGCAAATATAATAGCTCTTGAAGAGTTTACAAGCATACCACAGTCTTTTGTCATACCATACTTTGAAACCTCTTCCAGAGAACCTCCTTGAGCTCCAACACCTGGGACTAATAGGAAGCTGTTTGGTGCTAATTCTCTAATTCTTGTAAACATTGTTGCTTGGGTTGCTCCACAAACAAACATTAAATTATCATCATTCCCCCAATTTTGACTCTTTATCAAAACATCTTCAAACAAACTTAACCCATTTTCATCTTTTCTAAACTGAAAATCACTTGCTCCCTTATTTGAAGTAAGTGCAAGAAGAATTACCCACTTGTCTGCGTAAATTGTGAAAGGCTTAACCGAGTCCTCTCCCATATATGGTGCAATAGTCATTGAGTCAAAGTTGAAATCTCCTTCTGGGTCTAAGAAAGCCTTAGCATATTGTTCTGAGGTGTTTCCTATATCACCTCTTTTTGCATCAGCAATAGTGAAGCATTCGTCTTTAAATTTTGACAGATAATCCATTGTCTTTTTTAGGGATATAAGACCTTTTATACCATTACTTTCATAGAAGGCAAGGTTAGGTTTGTAAGCTACGGTATAGGGAAGAGTTGCATCAATGATTGCCTTGTTAAAAGAAAAAATAGGGTCTTCTTCACTAAGTAAATGAGTTGGTATTTTATTTATATCAGAATCAAGTCCAACGCATAGGAATGATTTCTTTCTTTTTATTAATTCAATTAGGTCTTGACGGTTCATATATTATTTATTTTTTATTAATCAATTCAACGAAATGCTTATATAGTTTTTTCTTAACTTCTTCTATATCTATCTCTTTACCTATCTCTTTTTTCATAGAAGTTACTCCTTTGTCAATAAATCCACAAGGGTTAATATGGCTGAAATAGCTTAAATCTGTATTTACATTAAGAGCAAAGCCATGCATAGTAATATATCTTGAAGCCTTAACTCCAATTGCACAAATCTTTCTTGCTGTCTTTTCCTTGCTATCTATCCAAACCCCTGTTGCTCCTTCCATCCTTTCGCACGTTATTCCATACTCTTTCATAGTCAGAATAACCATTTCTTCAACCGTAGAGATATAGGTTTTCAATGAAAGTCCAAGAGCTTCGATATCCAAAATAGGGTAGCCCACAATCTGACCAAATCCATGATACGTTATATCACCACCTCTATTTGTCTTGTAGTAGGTAGCATTAATCTTCTTTAAAAATTCATCATTAATCAATAGATTGTTTATTTCTCCATGTTGTCCAAGAGTATAGACGTGAGGATGTTCACAAAGAATGAAATCTTGCTCTATTATGTTTGAAGGGTTATTGATTTTATCAGAAACTTTCTTATTGAAAATAAGTTCTTGTTTATCCCAAGCCTCTTTATAGTCGATTAAACCCCAGTCGATATAGTTGAATTTTATCATCAAATGTTTTGTCTTATTATATTTGCAAATGTAGTAAAAGTTTTTCAGAATAAAGATGTTTTTTTATCTCAAACTAAATCAGAGAAACGAATCAAAGAAACAAAGAAATGAATCAAAGAAAGAATTTTCTAAATCAAAGAAAGAAAAAATTAGATCAAAGATTCAGTAAACAGAAACAAAGACTTGGGTTTTCTAAAATTAATTTACAATTTGTTTTTTCAAAAACTACCCCATAAGTCAAAGATTATTCTTAATTTTACACGAAATTTGAATCAATAAAAATAAGAAAACACCTATGAATACGTTTCAAGAAAATTTACAAAAAGCTATTTCACAAATAATTAAAGTGTCAGATAATATAATTTCATCTGATAAAGCCTCACAATTAGATATAGATATTTTGCTTGAAAAACTTAGAAAGGCCTATGATGTTGCAATTTCATTTGAAACTCAGAAACAAGAAATTCATTTTCAAGCTCCAATAATTGTTAAAAAGCAAGAAAAAGAGATAGAAGAAAAAGTGCTTTTGGAAGAAGAGGTTGTAGTACAAGAGAAAGAAGAAGAAAGTGATGAGGTGTTTTTTGAAGAAAGTCCTGAAATCATAGTTGATGAGAGGGAAAATGATATTGAGAAAGAAGAACAAGTCATAGAAAAGAAAGAAGAAGTTATATTTAACAAGAAAATTGAAGAGTTAGTAGAAGAGATTAAAGAGGAAGTTAAGGAGATTGACAAGGAGATAATTGAAGAAAAGATTGAATTGAAAGAACAAATAAATATTTTAAAGCAAATTTCCACTGAACCAGAAACTTTATTTGATACAGAATCAATAATTGAAGAAACGATAGAAGAGGCTAAGCCTGTTGAAACACCTTCTGTGCTTAAGTATTTGAACGAACAAATGCCAAAGAAGAACGAAGTAGGTCAAATGTTTGAGAAAAAAGAGATAGAAATTCCTTTGGAAGAAAAGCCAATTGAAATTGAAAAAATAGAAGAGAAGCATATAATTGAAAAACCAATAATTGTTAATAATCAAAGCTCAACAACAATAGGTGAAAGATACTCTCAAAATAAATCTGTTTTCGATAATATTTCAAACTCAGTTAATAAATCAGATATTTCTTCTCGCTTCAAGTCAAATAGTTTTAATCTTATAACAGCAATTGGAGTGAATGAAAAGTTTATGTTTATCAATGATTTGTTTTCAGGAAATTTGAGAGCTTATACTGAATTTATTCAAAAGCTTAATGAGGCTGAGTCATTAGAAAGTGCAAATCAAATCCTTAACCAAACCAAGGAAGATAATCGTTGGATAGCAAACTCTTTACCATACACAACCCTTGTTGAAATTATATTAAAGAAGTTTCATTATTAATTCAATCATAATTATTGACAATGGATAAGAAGTATTATGTTGAAGTAGCATCAAACCAAAGGAATCATTTTGGAGAATATATTTGTGGAGATATGTTCCTTTCAAAAAGATTTAAGGGAGAGGGACGTTTAATATCTGTTTTGGCTGATGGAATGGGGCATGGAGTTAAGGCTAATGTATTGGCAACTCTAACTGCAACAATGTCTCTTAGCTTTGCCCAGGAACATAAAGACCCTCAAACAATTGGAGATATAATCATTAAAACTCTTCCTATTTGTAGCGAGAGGAAAATGAGTTATGCAACTTTCACAATTGTTGATGTTGATAATGGAGAAGCTGTTATTTTGGAATATGACAATCCTCCGTGTTTAGTTTTTAGAGGAGCTAATCTTCTTGAATTAGAATGGGAGCAACTTAAGCTTGAAAATGCTGATGATATGGGACGAAGCCAAGAGATTAATGCTTGTAAGTTTATCCCAGAAAAAGAGGATAGGATAATATTTATTTCTGACGGAGTAACTCAATCAGGAATGGGGTCGCCAGACTTTATGCTTGGTTGGACACACGAAAGATATACCGAATTTGTTAAAGATACTATTCTTCACGATAGGCATATATCTGCTTTTAAGCTTGCACAAAGAGTTGTTAATAAGTCCTATGCTAACGACAATTTCAGAGCAAAAGACGATACCTCTTGTGGAGTGATTTATTTTAGAGATCCAAGGAGAATGATAATTGCAACAGGACCTCCTTTCAAGAAAGAAAGTGATAAGGAATATGCTCAAAAGATTATGAGTTTTGGAGGGCCTAAGGTTATTTGTGGAGCAACAACGACAGATATTATATCAAGAGAAATGAACATTAAGGTTGATGATAATTTTGAAGCAACCGACCCAACCCTACCACCAATGTCTAAGATGGAGGGAATTGATCTTGTTACAGAAGGCATACTGACGCTAAATAAAGTTGTGACAATTCTTTCAAATAACACAGAGTCAACAATGAACCTAAGAAATGGACCTGCTGATGAAATTATTAAACTCCTTCTAAATAGTGATGAAATAGTTATAATGGTTGGAACACAAATAAATGCAGCTCATCACGATCCAACAATTGGAATAGAAATTGAGATTAGAAGAACAACAATTAGACGATTAGAAGAGGTCTTGGAAAAGAAATTTATGAAGGAAGTAATTGTAGAATACATATAAAATTTATACCTTTGCCTTTCATTATTTTAAGAGATATTATTAAACAGAGAATAAAACTAAAATAGAAATGATAAAGAAATTAATATTTTATCTATTAATTGCATTAAGCACTACGGCGTTTTCACAAACTTATATAAGGGATGCAGAACTTGGAGACAAGAATGCTCAATATCGTTTGGGGAGGATGTATGAAAGGGCTGATAGAATGCCAAAAGACATTGCAAAATCTCTTTATTGGTATGCAAAGGCAGCAGAACAAGACCAACCTCAAGCAATACAGGCATTGGCAGAGCATTATTTTTATGGATATGAGGTTGATCGTAAACCTCGCTTAGCTTTAACCCTTTTTCAAAGAAGTGCTGAATTTAAAAATATTGAAGCCTATTACTGCCTTGGAGAAATGTATTTCTATGGTCAAGGAACAACCAAAGACTATAAGCAAGCCTTTTCATGGTATAAGAAAGCAGCTGATGAAGGAAATCTTGCAAAAGCACAGTATAAGATTGGTGAGTTGTTGTATGAAGGGACTTTTGTGAAGCAAGATAAGGCAATGGGGATAAACTACATTAAACTTGCTTTCCAAAATGGTTACCCAAAAGCCTACGAATATTGGACAGAAAAAGAAATGTGGAAATACGAAAAATAAATAATAGCAATATATGAAAAGAAGATTAGTCTTTTTAACAATGATACTTTTTTGCTCATCTTTGGCTTTTACTCAAAACTTAGAGCAGAAGGCAAAGATAGGCAATGTTCAAGCTATGCACGACTTAGCTAAAGAATATTATTCAGGAATAGGACGCTTACAAAATAAAGCCACAGCCTTAACTTGGTTTGAAAGAGCTGCAAACAAAAACCATATTGAGTCAATGTACTTAACAGCTCAAATGTATGAAAAGGGAGAAACTACAAAGGTAGATTTAAGAAAAGCATTTAATTATTATATTCTTGCTGCAGAAAAAGGACATTTTGCATCTCAATTGATAGTTGCTCAAAAATTAGAAAAAGGAGAAGGAACATCGAAGAGTGATAGTAGAGCATATTTATGGTATAGAGTATGTGCAGAGAGAGATGAACAGCTTGCATGTAGGAAATTAGGCGATTATTTTAAAGAAGGGAAGATTGTTCCAAAGGATCATTCTCAAGCTAAGTTCTGGTATGAGAAAGCTGTTGAGAAGAATGATATTGAAGCAAAAGCATCCTTAGCTTATCTTTTTATTGCAGATGAGGGCTTGGCTCCAAATTTTGAAAAAGCAAAAGAATTAAATAAAGAACCTCTTAAAGAATTAATGCCTATATCTTTTTTTGTTGAAGGAATGATTAATAAACATGAAGAAGGAGAAGCAAAAAAGAAAGCTGCTTTTGAAAATCTTTTGAAGTCTAAACAATTTGGAATAGAAAAAGCTAACTACCCTCTTGCAATGATGTATTACAATGGAGAAGGAACACCAAAAAACATCTCTCAAGCTTTCAAGATTATGGAAACTTTACCACAAGATTACGATAGCGAAGTGGGATATATAATGGCAAATGCTTATAGGAATGGCGTGGGAGTTGAGGTTGATTTAAATAAAGCGATAGACAATTATAAAAAGTCAGCTAATGCAGATAATGTTGAGGCTTGTAGGACTTTAGCTGAAATTTATAAAAAAGGCTTGGGAGTTAAGAAAAATATAAAAGAATCAAGACTATGGGATAAAAAGGCTAATATGCTAGAAAATCCTAAATCGAAAGACATTAAAAGGAAGTAACAAAACTAAGAAAAGATATAAAACTCTAAACTCTAATGATTATGGCAAAAATAGATAACATAGCAAAGCAAAATGCAGAACAGTGGCTATCAAGCAAAGCTATAGACCAAAATACAAAGGATATCATAAACGATATGATGGCAAATGATATTGATCAGTTTAATGAGTCTTTTTATCGTCACTTAGAGTTTGGAACAGGAGGGCTTAGGGGCATAATGGGTATTGGAACAAATAGGATGAACCAATATACTATTGCAATGGCTACCCAAGGTTTTGTTAACTATATAATCAAGTCTAACCCCAACAAAGAAATTGAAACAGTTATTTCTTTTGATAATAGAAATAATAGTAAGGAGTTTGCATTAATAACAGCAAGAGTTATGGCTGCAAATGGATTTAAGGTTAATCTTTTCAAAGAACTAAGACCAACACCTATTTTAAGTTTTGCAGTTCGTCATTTGAATTGTGATGCAGGAGTTATGGTAACAGCTTCACATAACCCAAAAGAATATAACGGATATAAGGCATATTGGAATGATGGAGGGCAATTGGTTTCTCCACATGACGATCTTGTTATTGAAGAAGTAATAAAGATTATTGATTATTCTCAAGTTAAACTTCAAGATACTAATAGTAATATTACAATAATTGATAATACATTTGATAATATTTACTTTGAGGAGCTTGTAAAACTAAGTCTTAATCCAAATGTAATCAAAAAACATTCAGATATTAAGATTTGCTATACTCCGCTCCATGGAACAGGAATAACAATGGTGCCCAAAGCATTAGAGTTATTTGGTTTTAATAATATTAATATTGTTAAGGAGCAAGCAATTGTTGATGGTAATTTCCCAACTTGCAAAAGTCCTAATCCAGAAGAACAGTCTGCAATGGAACTTGGGCTAAAGCTTGCAAGAGAAATAGATGCTGATGTCCTTCTTGCGACAGACCCCGACGCTGACAGAGTTGGAATTGCTGTGAAAGACCAAACTGGTAATTTTATTCTTATTAATGGTAATCAAACAGCAACAGTCCTAACCTATTATATCCTAAAACAATTAAACCAGCAAGGCAAACTAAAAGGTAACGAATATACTATAAAGACAATAGTTACTTCCGAGCTTGTAAGAAAAATCTCTGAAAGTTTTGGAGTTAAGAACTACGATGTATTTACAGGCTTTAAGTTTATAGCAGATAGAATTCTTTCTCTTGAAGGAAAAGAAAAATATATCTGTGGAGGAGAAGAAAGTTATGGATTTTCAATAGGAGATTTCGTTAGAGATAAAGATGCAATTTCATCATGTTGTCTAATAGCAGAGATATGTGCTTGGGCAAAAGAGCAGGGCAAAACATTCTTCGACATATTACTTGATATCTATCTTGAATACGGATTCTTTAAGGAAGACTTGCTCTCTATAACAATTAAAGGTAAATCTGGAGCTGAAGAAATTCAAGAAATGATGCGCTCTTTTAGAGAGAACCCTCCAAAAACGCTAATAGGGCTAGAAGTAGTTAAGATAAAAGACTATCAAAAGCAAATCACCAAAGACATAAAAACAAAAGAAGAAGAGACACTTGAATTCCCAAAATCAAATGTTCTTCAGTTCTTCTTGGATGATGGGAGCAAGATATCTGTTCGCCCTTCAGGAACAGAACCTAAGATTAAATTCTATTTTGGAGTTTTCAATAAACTAAACTCAATAAAAGAATTCCCTGAACTATCCGAAAAAGCAGAAGCCAAAATACAAGCAATTATTAAAGAGCTTGGACTTAACAAACGCTAATATTATATATTTCCCCTTCTCAATAATATAAGAAATTAAATAAAAACATACGAAAGTTTTTATTTGCTTCGTTTATATAAAATCTTTTTTGTTTTAAAAGGACTTTTTAACGCTTAATATTATTAAAGCTTATGAAAAAACGATTCTATATCTTTTTGGCTCTCTTAATTATAATGTTAGGGAGCAATAATGCATATTCTCAAACAAATTCGGCAAAAAAAGGTTCGGTAACTGGTAAGGTCTTAAATAAGAACACTAATAAGCCAATCCCTTATGCTAATGTGATGATATTAGGGACAACAATAGGCTCTTCAGCTGATGAAAAGGGGTATTTTGAAGTTAAGGATATACCAGTTGGGTTTGTTAGGGTGGTTGTGAGTGTTGTAGGTTATAAATATGTTATCTCCGATGAACTTCAGGTTTTTAATAATCATAGTGTCTATACTGTTATTAAAATGGAAGAAGCTCCACAAGACTTAATGGAAGTTGAGATTGTTGCAGTTCAGCAAAGGAGTAACGAATCTCCCATTTCTCTTAGAACAATTTCTCTTCAAGAGATTGAAAAGTCACCAGGAAGTAATAGAGATGTTTCAAAAGCTATTCAAAACCTACCAGGAGTTGCAGCAGGAGCTATTAATAGAAATGACTTAATCGTCAGAGGTGGCGGACCTTCTGAAAATATATTCTTTTTGGATGATGTTGAAATACCAATCATTAATCACTTTGCAACACAAGGTGCATCAGGAGGAGCAGTCGGTATCCTTAATCCAGACTTCATTCGTCAGGTTGATTTTTTCACAGGAGCTTTTCCTTCAAATAGAGGAGGGACTCTAAGTTCTGTTATGAATATAAAACAAAAGGAAGGCTCAAGAGATAAGATGCACTTCAAGGGATCAATAGGGGCTTCCGACCTTGCCCTAACTTTTGATTTACCTATCAAAGACAATAACCTTTTGTTTTCTTATCGTAGAAGTTATTTGCAATTTCTTTTTACCGCAATTGGACTTCCTTTCCTTCCTACTTATGATGATATACAATTCCGATATAAATGGAATATTGATGAGAAGAACGAGCTATTATTTCTTGGTCTTGCTGCTTTTGATCGCTCTAAACTAAACCTTACAATTGATAATCCAACAGAATCACAGCAGTATCTCCTTAACACATTGCCAGACTATAATCAATTAAGCTATACCGTTGGAGCAGTTTATAAACATTATAATACTAACTCCATTGATATGCTTGTCCTTAGTAGAAATATGCTAAGAAATGCTTTTGAGAAGTTTCCAGATAATAATAAAAACTTAGCAAAGGTATTAGATTACTCATCCATTGAGGCAGAGAATAAATTTAGATATGAAAAAAGATATACAACCCTTCCTTTTGAACTTAGCTTTGGTACAAATCTTCGTTATTCTAAATACACTAATGACAGCAAAAGAAGTATTAATGTAAATAGTATTATATTTGAAGATAACTATAACTCACTAATTGATTTGTTTTCCTATGGGTTCTTTGTTCAAACAGGAGACTCTTATTTCAAAGACAAACTTAAATTAGGTATTGGAGCAAGGTTTGACGGCAATACTTATTCTACACTTATGTCAAACCCACTTGTTCAGTTTTCTCCTCGCATTTCAGCCTCCTATCTTTTAACCGACCACCTATCCATAAATGCAAATATAGGGCATTATGCAAAAGAACCATCTTATACATCAATGGGATACAAGGATTCAAATAATGTATTTGTAAATAAGACCACCCTTAAATACATTCACGTAAATCATTTTGTTGCAGGTTTGGAATTCAATGCTAAAGCTAAGATTAAGGCAAGTCTTGAAGGGTTTTACAAACAATATTATAACTATCCAGTAACCGTTAATGAGGGAATAAGTATTGCAAGTAAGGGAAATGATTTTGGAGCAGTAGGTGATGAGCCGCTAACCTCAGACGGAAGAGGAAGAGCCTATGGAGTTGAAGCATTGTTTACAGCAAAGGATATTGAAAAGTTTAATTTCTATGCAGTTTTCACCTATTTTGTTTCTGAATTTACCAATAGGGATGGAAAATTCGTTTCATCATCTTGGGATAATCGCTTTATCCTTAATCTTACTGCAAGTCGTGAGTTCAAACACGACTGGTTGGTTAGTACAAGATGGCGTTTGATAGGAGGAAGTCCATATACCCCAATAGATGAATATGTATCTTCACAAAGAGATATTTGGGATATAAGAAACCAACCATCATTAGATTATAGCAAATTCAATACCCTAAGATTAGGTAATTACCACCAATTAGATATTAGAGTAGATAAGAAATTTGCATGGAAAAATCTGGATATTACATTATATATAGACATCCAAAATGTTTATAACTACAAGTCAGAATCTGCACCAATCTACGTTAACACCTTAAACGGATTACCTAATATTAATCCAAATAATAACCAAGAATACATCTTAAGAAATATATCAACCACAACAGGAACCGTACTTCCAACATTTGGATTAATAGTTTATTTCTAAAATTTGACATTTACAGGTGTTTTTCGTATATTTGCATAATGAAACTGATAGGATAGAGTTTCTTGATATTTTAAATCAAAATTTCCAATTATACTTCTTTAAATAAAATGATGTGCATCTTTCACCCCGAAAGATGCACATCATTTGCTATGAAAGATGTGCATCATTTGGGTATTGAAACTGCGATTCAAGAATTTTATACGAAGACTTACTAAGTTAAATCCCCTAATAAATTATCTTAAACAAGGTTTTAGATATTCCCCTATTTAATACACTATACTTTGTTTAATGTGCCGTAGTATCACAACCTTACGTTGGTTTTCTCTTTTCGTAAACTTATGTCTAAATGTTATAAATCGTTAATTCTGCATTTAATTGATAATAATTTACACGGGAAACTTGTTACATTAGAAATTAATTGTATTTTTGCAGTTGAAATATTCACATAACAAACTATTTTCTTATGAAATTTAAAACCAAACATCTATTATTATTATTTATATCATCATTATTCTTATTAAACAGTTGTGTTTCTGACTTTGAAAGTCCAGAAAGATCAGATTACTTTGATTTTGCAACAGTTAAGAGATATAAATTAGACTTGAATTATTCAAAGAGAAATGATTCAAAAGTATTTTTCGAAATATATAAAGAGAACCCTGTTAATATAAACGGGCAAAAGATTAGTAACTTGAAGCCTATTGCTAAAGGTTTTACTGATAAAAATGGAAGTGTAAGCTTTGACGTATTTATTCCTTCAGGATTAAAACAATTTTATGTTTATACCTCTGACTTAGGAGTTCCTTCATTATTAGAAGCTTTTGCTGATAATAATGTAATTAGATTTGTTAATAACTCAGTTCAGACTAAATCTACAGGTGGGTTTGGTGTTGAAACAAGAGACAGGTTTTGGAATACAGGACTTGGAGGTTGGGATAATTATGGAAAGCCTCAAGCATTAATTACTCCAGATGTTGTTTCTTCAAGACTTTTAGCAGATGTAAGGTCTACTTTACCAGAAGGAGTTTCTTTAATTGCAACAAAACCTCATCTTCTTTCTGATAATACAAGTACAGTAATAACTCAAAATGCTAATGTGTTTTTGACATTTTTACACGAAGGAGCTGGCTATCAAAATTCAATGGGTTATTTTGTTTATCAAACTAACAACCCTCCAACATCAGTAAGTCAAATAGAAGAAATATTAGTTTTCCCAAATGCTTCTTATGCTCAAGAAAACAATGGAGCTTTAAATACAGGAGACAAGGTGCAGCTTAGATATAAGGATCCAGTAACGAAGAAATTTACTGATGTTTTCCCTGCAGGGACTTCTATAGGTTGGGTTTTGGTTGCTGATGGTTTTGATAAGTCTTCTTCAAAGAAAAGAGGCTCAGTTGGTGGTAAAGATCTTAATAAATTCTATTCTATTTCAAGCTTAAATCCAGAAGCAGCTAATAAAGAAAGAAGACATTGTATTCTTTTGTATGATGAGCAAACTCAGTTTTCAATCATTGGATTTGAAGATATGCTTACAACACAAGGGGATAATGATTATGAAGATGTATTGTTCTATGCTAGTGCAAATCCTATTGGAGCAATAGATCCACCTCCACATGTTGTAGGACCTACTACTCCAGTGCAAACAACATATTCAATAAATTATTCAGGAAGTATTGCATTTGAAGACATTTGGCCATATGCTGGTGATTATGATATGAATGATGTCGTAATGGAATATAATATTGATCAAATCTATAATCAAGATAATAAAATCATAAGTGCATCTGGCTATTATAAGCTTGTTCACGATGGGGCTCAATTAAAAGATGGATTTGGTTTTCAGTTAGGAGTTGATGATTCAAAAATTCAATCATTCTCACTTTACTCATCTTATGTTGATCCATATTCCTTTATACAAAGAAATGCAAAGGGCTTAGAAGAAGGTCAAAACTTGGCAACAGCTGTTCTTTTCACTAATGCAAAACATGTATTTAATAGTTCAACAACTGATAGGATATTTAATTTCAACATCGTCTTTACTACACCAATTAATTCTTCTCAATCAATGACCCCTCCTTATAATTCATTTATATTCACAAACAGTGATTTAAATAATTTAAGTAGAGCTCAAGAGGTTCATTTGCCAAATTATGCACCTACAGCAAAAGCTGATAGAAGTTTATTTGGAACAGGACATGATAAATCAGATGAAAGTTTAGGTTTATATTATGTTTCAGACCAGAAGTTCCCATTTGCAATAAATATTCCATCAACTTTTTCAGTTCCTTCTGAAAGTACAAGGATAGATGTTTTCTATCCAAGATTCAATGATTGGGTTAATAGCTTTGGAGCAACTAATGCTGATTGGTATAATTCCACTATTGGAGGAGTTAAAAATAAATAAAAGATATATTATTGTGTTTCTTAAAATGATTTTATTAGTAAGACAAAACTCTTGTTCTGTCTTACTTTTAAGTCTCTAAAGGGTTTTTTTAAAGCCTTCTTTTAATGAAGTTTGACAATAATATTTTAGATATAAATAGGCTATATAAAAAAAACGTCGTAATTTTGAAGACAATATATACATTATAAATGATTTGCCATATGAAAATAAAAACTATATTTTTAGTGTTATTAATTCCCCTATTCTTTTTAAGCGGTTGTGTTTCGGATATAGAAGGTCCAGAGAGGGCAGAGTATTTTGATTTTGCAACAGTAAAGGAATATAAATTAGACTTGAATTATTCCACACAAAATGATTCAAAAATATTCTTCGAAATATATCAAGAGAACCCAATCAATATAAATGGGCAAAAGAATATAAATTTGAAGCCAATTGCTAAAGGTTTTACTGATAAAAAAGGAAGAGCAAACTTTGATGTTTTTATACCTTCGGGTTTAAAACGTTTTTATGTTTATACATCAGACCTTGGAGTGCCTACTTTGCTGGAGGCGGTTGCTGAAAATAATGTTATTAGATTTTATGAGAATAACTTTCAAATAAAATCTTTAGGAACATTTGGATTTACAGAAAGGGATGCTTTTTGGGATACAAGCCTTGGTGGATGGGACTTTAACGGCGAGCCTCAAGCGCTAATGACTCCAGATATTGTTCCTTCTCGACTTTTAACAGATATAAAAGGAATGATGCCAAGCACTGTTTCGCTACCTGCAACCAAACCTTACCTCCTTGCAGACAATGCGAGTACAAAAATAATTGCAGATGCTACTGTTTTTTTAACTTTCTTACACGAGGGGGCAGGTCATAAAAACACAATGGGTTATTTTGTTTACCCAACAAATAATCCTCCAACATCCAAAAGTCAAATTGATGAAATATTAGTTTTCCCAAATCTATCATATAAGAAAGAAACAAATGGATGTTTAGTTTCAGGAGATAAAGTTCAGTTAAGATACAAAAACCCCATAACTAATGTATGGAGCGACATTTTCCCTGCTGGAACTTCTATAGGTTGGGTTTTTGTAGCAATGGGTTATGAAAGACCTGATGTCAGTAGTAGAGGTTCTGTTGGAGCAGATAAAAGCTCGAACCACCAATTCTATTCTATATCAAGTTTAAATCCTGAGCCAGCTAGTGCAGATAAGAGACACTGCGTTGTTTTATATGATGAGCAAACTCAGTTTTCAGTTATTGGATTTGAAGATTGGCTTACACATCAAGCAGATAATGATTATGAAGATGTATTACTATATGTTAGTTCAAGTCCTGCTGGGGCAATAGAACCACCTCCAAATACTGTCGTTCCTTATGTACCGATACTAACAACATATTCAACTAATTATTCAGGAAGTATTGCATTTGAAGATCTCTGGCCATATAAAGGAGACTACGATATGAATGATGTTGTTGTGGAGTATAATATTAACCAAGTCTATAATCAAGATAATAAAATATTAAGTGCATCTGGTTATTATAAGCTTGTTCATGATGGAGCTAAATTAAATGATGGATTTGGTTTTCAGTTAGGTGTTTCTGATTCAAAAGTTAAATCATACACAGTTAACTCAACTTATACAGATCCTTATTCATTAATTCAAAGAAATGCGAAAGGCTTAGAGCAAGGGCAAAATTTAGCAACAGCAATTCTTTTCTCGAATGCTAAAAATGTATTTAACAGCTCTGCGACTGATAGGATGTTTAATTTTAACATATTATTTAATACTCCAATCAATTCTTCTAAATCAATGACTCCTCCCTATAATCCATTTATATTCACAAATAGTGATTTAAATAATTTAAGCAGGGTTCAAGAAGTTCACCTGCCAAATTACCTTCCTACAGCAAAAGCTGATAAGAGTTTATTTGGAACAGGACATGATAAATCAAATGAAAGTTTAGGCTTATATTATGTTTCAGATCAGAAGTTCCCATTTGCAATACATATTCCAACAACATATTTAGTTCCGTCGGAAATGATGAGGATAGATGCTTTTTACCCGAGGTTCAATGACTGGGTTAATAGTTTTGGTGCTAATAATACTGATTGGTATAATTTCCCAATTGGCACCGGTAAGTAATTGTTAAGAGATAAATAATACATAATATCCCAAATAAGTTAAAATCACAAACACTTATTTGGGATTTTATTATTTAATCACACATGAGTGTTTAATTTAATAATCGTTTTAAGGTTGTTATAATAGCTCACTTTAAAGACTCTTAATCTCTTTTTTAAAGAGCTAATATATCGAGATTTGGCAATAAAATATCTCAATAACTTGTTTGTATTAAAATTCTTTGTAATTTTGCACTATATTTTTCAACACAATTAATAACCTGTTATATGAAAATTAAAAACTTATATTTATTATTATTTATTCCATTATTATTCTTAGGCAGTTGTGTTTCAGAAATGGATAGTCCCGAAAAGGTAGATTATTTTGATTTTGCAACTGTAAAAAGATATAGATTGGATTTAACGTACTCAAAGATTAATGAATCAAAAATATTATTCGAAATCTATAAAGAGAATCCAATTAATGTAAATGGTAAAAAGATTAATAATATTAAGCCTCTTGCTAAGGGTTTTACAGATAAAAATGGACGTGCAAACTTTTTCGTATTTATCCCTTCGGGTTTAAAACACTTTTATATATACACTTCAGACTTTGGTGTTCCATCTTTATTGGAGGCTTATGCTGAAAACAATGTAATTAGGTTCGTTGATAACTCGATTGAAACTAAATCTACAGGAATTTTTGGGACTTCAACAAGAGATAATTTCTGGAACCTACAACTTGGGAAATGGGATTATAATGGAGAGCCTAAGGCTTTAATGACTCCAGATGTAATTGCAGCTAGACTTTTAACAGATGTTCGAACTACTTTGCCAGAAGGAGTTTCTGTACCAATAACTAAGCCTCACTTACTTTCAGATAATGCAAGTATTAAAGTTATAAAAAATGCAAAGGTATATGTTACATTTATGCATGAAGGAGCAGGAAATAAAAATTCAATGGGTTATTTTGTTTATCCAACAAATAATCCTCCTACAACCCAAGCTCAACTAAATCAAATTGCTAAAATATTAGTCTTTCCAAACGTTTCTTACTCGCAAGAACAATATGGAGCTTTAAAATCAGGTGATAAGGTTCAGCTAAAGTATCCTATTCCTAATCAAAATAATAAATGGAGTGAGACTTTTCCTGCTGGAACTTCTATTGGTTGGGTTATGGTTTCAGATGGTTTTGTGAAGAATAGTGCGTATACAAGAGGTTCGGTTGGAGTTAATAAAGCTAATAATCATAAATTCTATTCCATTTCAAGTTTCAATCCAGAACTTAGTCCTGCAGAAAAAAGACATTGTGTTATATTGTATGACGAACTAACGAAGTATACAATTATTGGTTTTGAGGATATGCTTACCACTGAAGGAGACAATGATTATAACGAGGGTTTATTCTATGCTAGTTCATTACCAAATGATGCAATAGAGCATCCTTCACATAATACTGAACCATCTACTCCAGTAGAAACATTATATACAACTAACTATTCAGGAACTGTTGCATTTGAAGACCTATGGCCATACAAAGGGGATTATGATATGAATGATGTGGTTATGGAATATAATATTGATCAAGTATATAATCAAGACAATAAGGTAATAAGCGCATCTGGTTATTACAAGTTTGTTCACGATGGAGCGCAGTTAAAAGATGGATTTGGCTTCCAGTTAGGCGTTGATGATTCAAAAATTCAATCATTCTCACTTAATACTACTTATACAGACCCATATCTATTTATACAAAGAAATGCAAAAGGCTTAGAAGTAGATCAAAACTTAGCAACCGCTATTCTTTTCACTAATGCTAAAGATGTCGCAAATAGTTCGTTAACTGATAAGATTTTTAATTTTAATATAGTTTTTACTGTGCCTATTAGTGTTTCTCAATTAATGACTCCTCCCTATAATCCATTTATCTTTACAAACAGTGACGTTAATAATATAAGTAGGACTCGAGAAGTTCACTTGCCAAATTATCCACCTACTGCAAAAGCTGATAGAAGTTTATTTGGTTTAGGATATGATAAATCAAATGAAAGCTTAGGCTTGTATTATGTTTCAGAAGAAAAATTTCCATTTTCAATACATATCCCAACATCGTATGTAGTTCCAACAGAAATGATGAGGATAGATGCTTTTTACCCAAGATTTAATGATTGGGTTAATAGTTTTGGTGCAACTAATGCTGATTGGTATAACTTCCCAATTGGAAGTGGTAAGTAAAACATAAGATACAAAGCATAAATAACATCCCAAATAAGTAAAAATAAATAACACTTATTTGGGATGTTTTATTTGCTGTTTTTTGATAAGAGAGGTTACACAAAAGCGTAAAAAAAGAGACGCGAATGTTCGCATCTCTACAATATAAATTATCAATTTAAATTTAATTATTCTTCTGTTGCAATTGGAGTATATTTTCTTGCTTGTAATTCTTTATCCAATTGATAAACTCCGTAGCCATTATCTCCAATCAAAGAAAGGGTGTCAATTATTGCTTGCACGCTTTCTTCCTCTTCAACTTGTTCGTCAATAAACCATTTCAACATTGATTGTGTTGCGTAGTCTTTTTCTTCTGTTGCTAATGCGTAGAGGTCGTTAATGTTTTTTGTAACAACTTGTTCGTGTGCTAATGAATCTTTATAAGCTTCTAATGGTGTTTTCCATGTTTTTTGAAGCTTTGCAAGTGGTCTTAGTTCTGGGTGAGCTCCTCTTGATAGCATATAGTTTAAGAATTTCATTGCATGGTCTTGTTCTTCTTTGAATTGAATTTCCATCCAATTTGCAAATCCAGGTAAACCTTTTGCGGAAAAGTCAGCTGACATTGATAAATAAAGGAATGCAGACCAATATTCTACATTTATTTGAGCGTTAATAGCTTCTTCTAATTTCTTACTTAACATAATATATTCGTGTTTTTAATTAATAAATCTTGTTTTTATTCTTAGACAAAGGTAATTGATATTTTAACCAATTACAAACTATTAACGACAAACCTCCACTTTTTATTGCGATACTCCTCTGTTGCATAATTTATTCCTATTCTCGGGGCTGAAATGTATTTAATTTCCATTCCATCGTCCTCAATCCACAGTTCATTGCTAATAGATAAGTCTGTTTGATTTAATTCTCTTGTTATATTAAGTGCTTTAGTTAGTTTGCCTGGTCCGTTATAGTTTTCAATCCCTCTAATCATAACTCCTTCTGGATTATCCTTCTTTCCACTAACTATATTTAATAGATTATGCATACCATAACATAAGTAAATATAAGTAATGCCTCCCTCTTCATACATTGGTTCATTTCTTTGAGTCTTCCCTTTATAAGCATGTGAGGCGGTGTCATCTATTCCGTAATAGCTTTCAGTTTCGGTTATTCTTAGCTTTATGATTTCATTCCCTTGTTTCCTGCAAAGCAATTTCCCTAAAAGTGAAGGAGCAAGGTCTAATGCATTTTGGGAGAAGAATTCTTTTGTTAATCTATTACTCATTCCCGTTAATTACTTTCTCTAAATATTCTTGCAAGTTCTTGTTTGTTTAATATAGTAAAGCTTTTTTGTTTAGAATAAATTAAACCCTCATCAATCATATCTTTAATAGTTTTAGAGAGAGCAGGTCTTGTAACCCCAAACATGTTTGCGAGTTCTTGTTGGGTATGAATAATTTCAAATTCATTCGAGTAGTGATAATGCGAGTTTTCTAATAGATAGCCAGCAATTCTACTTTTTATTGTGCCAAAACAAAGTGACCTAACTTTTGTGGATAAGAAACTGCTCCTATTTGAAATCATCTTTAGAAAGTTCATAAGTAGCTTTGGGTTTCTTTGGAGCATATAATTAAATTCGACCCTTGAAATCGGAAGAACTTTTACAGTTCCAACAGCAACAACTTCCACCGGAACTCTATTTGTTTCAGCATAGAAAATGGCAGGGGCAATAACTCCAGGGGCTGCAATTGTCTCTATAAACATATTCTTTCCACTAATATGAGTCATAGAATTTGAAACCTCTCCCTCCAAAAGAAGAAGTAAATATTTATATTCATCTCCTTGGTCAAGAATGGTTTCCCCAGGAACGTATGTTCTGATACCATATTGTTTACCAATCACTTTTGCAATTTCGTCCTCAGACATATCTTCAAAAAGAGGACAATTAATCAAGTTTTCCATATGCAAATATAAATTAAATATTTTGGTTTGTAATAAATGTTACAAACAATTCTTGTTTCATGGTCTATCTTTGCATCATAATTATTAACCTAAAAAATTAAAATTCTATGGAAAAAATGTTTTGTTTTCAATGCCAAGAGACAGCAGGCAACAAAGGCTGTGCAATAAAAGGAGTTTGTGGAAAAGAACCTCAAACATCTAATTATATGGATATGTTACTATATGCTACAAGAGGAATAGCAATAGTAAATATGAAGCTTAGAGAAAAGAATCTTGCAAGCAAAAAAGCTGAGCATGCAATAATGGACGCTTTGTTTGCAACAATCACAAATGCAAACTTTGACGACAGTGCAATTATTGCAAAAATTGACTATGCTTTTCGTTTAAAAGATACTCTTATTGCAGAAGCAAAAGAAAAAGGTATTGCTTTACCAGAAATGGATGAAGTATGGTTTAAGGTTGAGGCTCATGATTACTTATCATATGGTCCAAAGGTTGGTGTTTTAAATGAAACTAACGAAGATATTCGTTCATTAAAACAACTTGCACTTATTGGCCTTAAAGGTCTTGCAGCTTATGCAGAACATGCATTAAACCTAAACTATGAAGATGCTTCTTTATATGAAATACTTGAAGAAACACTTTACGGAGTTAGTTCTCACGAATTAGGAGCAGATGAATTAACAGCTTTAGTTCTTAAAGTTGGAGCTATTGGAGTAAATGCAATGGCATTACTTGACAAAGCAAACACATCTACTTACGGACACCCAGAAATAACTAAGGTAAATTTAGGAGTAAGAAAGAATCCTGGTATTTTGATTTCAGGTCACGATTTAAAAGATCTTGAAGAACTTCTAATGCAAACTGAAGGAACAGGAGTTGATGTTTACACTCATGGTGAAATGCTTCCTGCAAACTCATACCCAGCTTTCAAGAAATACTCTAATTTCGTTGGAAACTACGGTGGATCATGGTGGCACCAAAAAGAAGAATTCTCTACATTCAACGGACCAATCTTATTTACAACAAACTGTATTGTTCCTCCAGCAAAAGATGCTAACTACTTAGGTAAAATCTTTACAACTGGAAGTTCAGGACTTGCAGGAGCAATTCATATTGTACCAAGAGAAGAAGGAAAACAAAAAGATTTCTCTCAAATCATAGCAATGGCTAAAACATGCGCTGCACCAACAGAAATTGAAACAGGTGAATTAGTAGCAGGTTTTGCACATAACCAAGTTCTTCAATTAGCAGGAACCGTTGTTGAAGCTGTTAAGTCAGGAGCTATAAAGAAATTTGTTGTAATGGCAGGATGTGATGGTAGATCAAAATCAAGAAACTACTATACCGAATTTGCAGAAGCTCTTCCAAAAGATACAGTAATCTTAACTGCAGGATGTGCTAAATACCGTTATAACAAACTTCAATTAGGTGATATCGGTGGAATTCCAAGAGTACTTGACGCAGGACAATGTAATGATAGTTATTCATTAGTTGTAATTGCACTTGCTCTTAAGGATGCATTCGGTTTAGCAGATATTAACGACTTACCAATAGTTTATAATATAGCTTGGTACGAACAAAAAGCAGTAATTGTTCTTCTTGCACTTCTTTCATTAGGAGTAAAGAACATACACTTAGGGCCAACACTTCCAGCATTCCTTTCACCAAATATTGTTGATGTTTTAGTTAAAAACTTCGGCATAAGTGGAATATCAACTGTTGAAGAAGATATGAAAAACTGGATAGCATAATTATCCAAACCTATTAAAATAATTTTAAGAGCTAACCCGAAAGAGTTAGCTCTTTTTTTTGTTCTGTGATAGTTATAGAAATAGAGTTTAGACATAAATAAATAATAACGCAAATAGATGTTAGTTAGTTATTTATTTAGTTAGTTAGTTAGTTAGTTAGTTAGTTAGTTAGTTAGTTAGTTAGTTAGTTAGTTAGTTAGTTAGTTGCTAAATAAATGTAATTATTTTTGGTTAATAGGATATTATTCATATATTTGTAGCAACCAAACTCTCAAGCTAAAATAATAAGTACTTCCCCTGACCTTAGAAATTTCATAGTAGAATATTATCTCTTATTAGTATAAATAAAATCAAAAATGCAATGAAAAAATCTAAATTTATCGCAGTAATGTTAGTAAGTCTGTTTATTTCAAATGGCGGATTACTTGCAACTAATTTTGCTTCAAATCAAGAAAAGATACAAAATGATGATGGCAAAAAAGATAAGGTAACATTAATAGCTAAGAATATGGATGAAGCTAAAAAGTTAATTGCTTCAAAGAAATCTGAAGGGTGGGAAATGGTATCGATGCAAAAAAATAGTGATGGGACACATACGCTTTTATTTAAGAATGAAAAGGAAAGAAAGTATTCATCCGTTGAAGAACTCCTTCTTGATCACCCAGGGGATAAATTCCCAGATGGAGATTATATCAGTGAATCATCAAAAGGCGAAAAAATTGTTGAAACTTTTGTTGATTGTAAGCTCGTTAAAAAAACAGTTAATGGTAAAGAAGTAGCTATAGATAAATAAGTATTTTAATAAATAGAACTCTAATGATATATAGGCTAACTCGTAAGGGCTAGCCTTTTTTTTGTGCTTTGTAATCAATGTTACAGAACTTTGTTTTCTTTGGTTGTATTTTTGCATTAGAAATTAAAACTAAAAACTAAATACGATATGAAAAGAACAGTAATAAAAATAGATGAAGACTTATGTAATGGTTGTGGACAATGTGTTACAGGTTGTCACGAAGGAGCATTGCAATTAATAGATGGCAAAGCAGTTATGATTAGTGAAATGTATTGTGATGGGCTTGGAGCATGTATTGGCGATTGTCCTGTTGGAGCAATTGAACTAATTGAAAAGGAAGCAGAGGCTTATGATGAAATAAAGGTTATGGAGCGTATTGCATTAAAAGGAGAACATGTTGTTGTAGCTCACCTAAAACATATGAAAGACCATAACGAATTGGAATATCTTCGTCAAGGGATAGAATACCTAAAGAAGCATAATATCAACTATGATTTATCATCAATAGAAACAAAGGAAGAGAAGATGAATGAAATCAATTCTTTTGCAGGTTGTCCAGGCTTAGCTTCTCAAAGCTTTGAAAAACCTCAGGCAATAAAAGAAGAAGAAGAGTTTAGTACTGCAAATCAAAAATCAGAACTTACACACTGGCCAATACAACTCCACCTTCAAAGTCCAACAGCATCTTATTTCCAAAATGCAAATGTATTAATAGCTGCTGACTGCACCGCATTCTCAATAGGAGCATTCCATTCAAAGCTTCTTAAAAACAAAGTCCTTTCAATAGCTTGCCCTAAATTAGATTCAAATAAAGAATCATACCTTGAGAAAATAACAGCAATGATTGATGTTGCCAAGATAGATACCCTTACAATTGCAATGATGGAAGTTCCTTGTTGTGGAGGCTTAATTCAAATAGCTAAACTTGCAAGAGAGAATGCCAAACGCAATATCCCAATCAAAGCTATTATAATAGGTATTAAGGGAGAAATACTTGAAGAAAACTGGTTATAATCTTATATGTCATGTCAAATAAAGATTTAGGTTAGTACTTTATCATATCAGACATTCATTTTATTATTACCAATAGATAGGGGGATTGATTTATTTCAGTTCCCTTATTTTTTTAGGATTAAAGGAGTTTAAAGACTTTAAGGACATTAAGGTCTTTGAACTCTTTAATCTCTTTCATTGTTGTCCGATAAAAAATTATAATCCCAATTAATCCAAGTTAATTATCTTATAATCAATTCTCCAATTTTATTTTCAAAAAGTCAAGCCCCCTCTTTTTTATGTCTCGAATAATGGTAGCTGA
>Ga0265294_10000930_pt1 | contig 39486 bp, 41 predicted proteins | sample MunlanPumphouse3_FD_192504 | JGI IMG/M metagenome (GOLD analysis project Ga0265294, IMG submission 192504) | Groundwater microbial communities from a municipal landfill in Southern Ontario, Canada - Pumphouse #3 | ecosystem: Environmental > Aquatic > Deep subsurface > Groundwater | place... | reverse complement strand
GCCGGTGGAAATGAGGATCAAGTCAATCAAGCTAAAAACAGAATAAAGAATGCAGTTATTGGGGTTGTGGTTGTTATTATGGCTTATGCTATAACGGCTTTCGTATTTAGAAATTTACCAGCGGGAAGTAGTTCTCAAACACAGGGAGGAACTACTAGAACTCAAAATTAAATATTTTTGTATAAGAAAAAAAGACACGTTTATTTGTGTCTTTTTTGTTTTTTTAATAACCTCTCGTACCACCCCAAACGGCCCAAAATACTGGTCGCCCCTCGTAGTTGTGAGACATGTTTTGACCTCCTAAAACATCAAATTCTTCTGTTAAAGGGGTCTTTCCTGGTTGTTGGATTATAGCTTTGTACCTTCCAGGTAATAAGTAGTCGTTTATACTTTGGCTAGGATTCAATAAGTATGTTTTTTTAAATCTGTTGCCAGCGCTAACTCCTTCTATTGTTATTTTCATTTCTCCGTAACGATTTCTATTAGCTACAACACCTTCTAGGCCAGTGTTTCTAATAGAGTTGGCTGAAACAATATTTCCATTACCATTACCATTTTGAGAAAGAGATCTAATTAGAGTAGCGTTAGCATCTGCTACAGTTACTGTGGCATAAGCATTGGCCCCCCTAGTTATACTTGGACTTTTAGCTGAAAAACTACCTTGGCCATTTTGAACTTCCATATTAGCTCCGGCGATTCTTCTGCCATGATTCTGTTCTTCTTGTTTTCCTTCTTGTTTTAATGCTTGAGCGATTAATTCGTCATAACGCTTATTAACAAGCCTAGACTCTTTTTTAATAAATTTGGCTTGTTTGGTCGGTAAAAGACTTTCGGCTCTAGTGTTAATCATTTCTAATTCAGTTTTACGAGCTTCGTTGAGATTTTTAACAATCTCTAAAGTGTTTTGTGCAAACATTGATATCGACACAAAAATGGCTGCTAAAAATACGGCTACTTTTTTCATGATTTTTGTTTTTTTAGTTTAACATAATTAATATCTAGAAAACTCTTAATAATAAGAATCTTTTAGATATTAACTACGTCAAAACTTTTTTAAAGAACTATATTCTAACAGATAATTATATCATATTTGAAAATATTTGTCAAGAGTTGGGTTTTCCTTTGTTTTTGGCTTATTTTTTTCTATTTGTTTTATTTTGTTTTTTTTAAAAAACGAGGCCTTTTAGTTTAGACCTCGTTTTTTATTTGTTTTATTTGATTCTTTTAGAACAAACCAAGAAACCTAGCTTTGGATTTTAATGATTTTTCTTTAGCATTAACAGCTATGGTTGTTTTAATAATTGAATCTGGAATTAAAGAAATACTATCTATTCCACATTCAACTAGAAATTCAGCAAAGTCCGGGAAATCGCTTGGAGCTTGTCCACAAATACCAACCTTAGTTTTTGTTTTTTTAGCAACCGAGATTAACTGTCTGACTAATTCTTTTACGGCCTCATTCTTTTCATTAGAAATCCCGGCCACCTCCAGTGTTCCGCCTGAGTCACGATCTATTCCTAATGTTAATTGAGTTAAGTCATTTGATCCAATTGAAAAACCATCAAAGATTTTAGCAAATTTTTCGGCTAAAATAACATTAGCTGGAATCTCAGCCATAACATAAACTTCTAATCCGTTTTGACCTCTCTTTAAACCATTTTCTTCCATAATTTTTAAAACTCTTTGTCCTTCTTCAACTGTTCGACAGAAAGGAATCATTATTTTAAGATTGGTTAAACCAAGCTCATCTCTTACTCTTTTTAATGCCTGACATTCCAATTTAAAAGCTGGCAAGAAACTTTTAGAATAATAACGACTAGCTCCACGCCAACCAATCATTGGGTTAGATTCAACTGGTTCATAATCTTTTCCTCCTATTAAATTAGCATATTCGTTAGTTTTAAAGTCTGATAAGCGAACAATAACGTCTTTAGGATAAAAAGCAGCAGCTAACATGGCAACTCCTTCCGACAATTTATCAACAAAGAATTTGCTTTTATCACTATATCCTTCGGTTATTTTATCTATTGTATTTTTTAACTTTTTATCTTTTAATTTTTTATAATTAATTAAAGCTAAAGGATGAACTTTAATAAAGTTATTAATAATAAATTCTAATCGAGCCAATCCAACTCCATCATTGGGTATAAAAGAGTTCATAAAAGCGGTGTCTGGTTCAGCAATATTCATCATTATTTTGGTTTTTGGTCTAGCTATTTTACCAATGTCGGTTTTTTCTATTTTAAAAGGAATTTTTCCTTGATAAACAAAACCAACTTCTCCCTCAGCACAACTTACAGTAAAGCTTTCTCCGCTTTTTATTTTTTGACTACCATTATTTGTGCCCACTACACAAGGGATTCCCATTTCACGGGAGATGATAGCAGCGTGACAAGTTCGACCACCCTTATCAGTAACGATGGCTGAGGCAATTTTCATAATTGGCTCCCAATCAGGGTCCGTCATGTCAGTAACCAATACTTGTCCAGGTTTAAATTTCTTGATATCTTTAACACTCATTATTTTATTAGCTACACCTGAACCGATTCTGTTGCCAACGCTTTGTCCTGATACAACTATTTTACCTCTTTTGCTTAATCGATATCTTTCTAAAATATTTAAATTTCTGGCACTTTCTACTGTTTCTGGTCTGGCTTGGATGATATAAAGTTTTTTGTCTTGTCCATCATAAGCCCATTCAATATCCATGGCCTTGCCGTAGTGTTTTTCAATCGCCATACCCCACTCAGCCAATTTAATTACTTGTTCGTCAGTAATTGATTGTTTGGCTTGATCTTTAAGACTAACAGCGACATCTTTTACTGGTTTATTATGGTCGTTGTTATAAATCATTTTAATCGCTTTTTTACCAATAGTACGATAAATTATTTTTTTGGTTGGTTTAAAAACAAAAAATTGATCTGGATTAACCTTCCCTTGAACTATATTTTCTCCTAGGCCATAAATAGAATGAATCAAAACGGCATTTTTAAAGCCTGACTCTGTATCAATAGTAAACATAACACCAGATGCACCTAGGTCAGATCGAGACATTTTTTGAACACCAACTGATAGAGCAATGTTAAAGTGGTCAAAACCTTTGTCGGTTCTATAGGAAATGGCCCTGTTAGTAAAAAGAGAAGCTATGCATTTTCTAACAGCAATCAATAAATCTTCTGGGCCGCTAATATTTAAATAGGTTTCTTGTTGACCTGCAAAAGAGGCATCTGGCAAGTCTTCAGCTGTAGCAGAAGATCTAACAGCAACGTCAACATTTTCTTTTTTATAAAAAGAAGAAAGTTTTTTGTAAGCAGTTGTTATTTCTTTTTCTAAATCTTTTGGTAGTTCTGTTTTTAATATTTCTTGTCTCACTTTTTCACCTCTAGTCATTAAATTTTGAACGCTTTTTGTGTTTAAATCTTTTAAAATTTCTTTAATTTTGTTTTTTAAACCACTTTTTTCCATGAAGTAATTGTAAGCAGAAGATGTTGTTGCGAAGCCAAAAGGAACATTGATATTTTGACTAGAAAGTTTTTGATACATTTCTCCTAATGAGGCATTTTTTCCGCCCACCATAGGCACGTCTTTGATTCGTAATTCATCAAAAAACTTGATAAAAGTTTGCTTGGCCATAATTTTTAAATATTAAATTTTTATTTTTTAATTTAATTCATTATAACATATTTTTATTTTTGAATAAAACTTTTTTTATTTGCTCTTGAAATTATCTTTGCTTTATATTAATATGTCTATATATTTTGCGGGCGTGGCGAAATTGGTATACGCACTTGCCTTAGGAGCAAGCGGAGCAATCCATGAGAGTTCGAGTCTCTCCGCCCGCACTTTATTGACCCAATAGACTTTGGTCACTCTAATTGATTATAGATGTTTAAGTTTTTACATAGCTTTGAACCAAATTCAGTTTTAATCTCCCTCGGTTTTGTTAAAATTTATTGGTATGGGGTTTTTGTTGTTTTGGCGATTATCTTAGCTTTGTTGGTTTCTTTGTTTTTAGCTAAAAAATATAAAATAAACAGAGACGATCTTTTTGACCTGTCTTTTTATTTAATTGTTTTTGGTATAATTGGTGCTAGAATTTATGATGGTTTTTTGGAATGGGAGTATTATATAAAGCATCCCCTAGATATTTTAAAAATTTGGCAAGGAGGCTTGGCTATTCACGGCGGAATTTTAGCGGGAATTATTGTTTTGTATTTTTTTGTAAAAAATAAAAAAACAAGAGGCTTAAAGGGACAAAATTTTTGGGACGATTTTTTTTCTTTATCTTTTATTATTGTTCCTGGTTTAGCCTTGGCTCAAGCTGTTGGTAGATGGGGTAATTATTTCAATCAGGAGCTTTTCGGTAGGCCGACAGATTTATCTTGGGGAATACCAATAAATATTTTAAATAGACCGGTTGAGTATATTTTCAACGATTTTTTTCATCCAACTTTTTTATATGAATCGCTGGGGTCTATTTTTATATTTGTTGTTTTAATTTGTCTCCATTTTTATTTTTTTAAGAAAAATAAAATAAATTTTAGAACAAAGCTCTTAATAAGTGTTACATACTTAATTTTATATTCTGTTTTGCGTTTTTTTCTGGAATTTATTAGAATTGATTTTACCCCTGTTTTTTTAGGTTTAAGATTCCCACAGGTGATGAGCTTGTTGATAATTATATTATCTTTCTTTTTAATTTTTAAATTTTATTATAAAAAACAATAATATAGATGCCAATTTAAAACTCTTATTTTGTTTAATTTTGGCCTTGTAAACTTATGTATAGATTTCATCTTTTTGGAAAAATTTCTAATTTTAAAATTAAAAAAAGCTTAATCATTTTATATTTAGCTGGTTTTGTTTTAGCCCTTTCTTCTGCTTTTCCAGCTTATATAAATTCTAGTTTTATAGAAAATTTTGTTGATACTAGAATGGTTGGTTTATTTTTTGTGGCCGCCAATATTGCTACTTTTTTTGCTATGTTGTTTTTTCCAGCCATGATTAGAAGGTTTAGTAATCTTTTATCTTCAAAATTAGTGATGCTTTTAAATATTGTCTCTTTGATGATTTTAATGATGAGTCCAGCGCCTATTTGGCTTTTTGTGTTTTTTATTGGAATGTGGATTACTTCTAATCTTTTATGGATTAACATGGATTTGTTTGTGGAGAGTTTTACTGATAATTCCAGTACTGGCAAAACCAGGGCTATTTATTTTACTTTTATGAATTTAGGCTGGATTTTTTCTCCGATGCTAGCCTCTAGATTGGTTATTGGCAATGATCATTATAATTTAGTTTATTTAGTTTCAGCTATTTTACTTTTGTTTTTTTATTTTGTAATTGTTTTTAATGAAAAAAGGGTTAGCAAGGTTGTTGCTTATGATAAAATGAATCTTTGGCAGACAATTGTTGACTTTTGGAAAAATCCTAGCTTAAAAGGAGTTTATTTTGTTTCTTTTTTCTTAAATTTATTTTTCAATTCAGCCGTTGTTTTTATTCCTATTTATTTACATAGCGTTATTGGTTTTGATTGGTCAGTTTTGGGTGTTATGTTCTCAATTATGCTTATACCTTTTGTTTTATTTGAAATACCAGCTGGGTTTTTAGCTGATAAATATTTGGGAGAAAAAGAATTAATGTTTACCGGATTGTTAATATTAATGATTTCTTTACTTTTGTTTTTCTTTGTAAAGTCTAGCTCTATTTTTGTCTGGGGCGGAATTTTATTTTTTAGTAGAATTGGGGCTGCTTTAATTGAAGCGATGAGAGAATCAAGGTTTTTTAAAATTGTTGACGCTGAAAATGTTAGTCATATAAATTTTTTGAGAACATCATATCCTCTAGGTTATTTAGTTGGCTCTGGTTTGGGTGTTTTAATTTTAAGTTTTTATGAGGTTCAATATTTATTTCTATTTTTAGCTGCTATATTTTTATTTAGTTTTTATTTTGTTTATATTATTAAGGATAGTAAGTAATTTTTTTATTATATTTTTTTGGAGGTATTGTTTATGAAAAAAAATAAACAGAAAAACAATTTTAATTTTTGGCGCAAGCTAATAAATGCCTGGTCTTTCTTCTTTTTTACTATTATAATTATTGATTTTGTTAATTTTAATGCTTACGATGGGATAATTAGTGCTACGGCCACCATTTATGTTAGTATTCTGGCTATTTATGTTAGTAATAAAGAGTTTGAGCGTTGGTACGACCAACACAAAGATGGTCATCCGGGGGAGGTTTTTGTTGTTATTTGGTCTGTTTTGGTTGGAATTCTTTTTATTTTAGATATGTTGTATGGAAAATTATATGAATTATCTGGTTCTATAATTTCAGCTTATATTGCTGTTTTGACTATTTTAGCTATAACTAGAAAATCTAAGGAGTTGTATGAGTTAAAAAAAGGGGGCAACTAAAGAGTTTTTTTGTAAAATAAAAAACAGACCAAAATAATTTGGTCTGTTTTTGTGTGAATTGATTTTATTGATTATTTTGACATCCACAAGTCGCTCTTTTTTCTTGCTGTTTAATAGGGTCCCCAGTGCAAGTGCTGGCTACTTTTTGACCACAATTACATTCTCCGCCATTAGCTACACAGCCACATGTTCCGTTTTCAGCAAAATATGGACAAGAGCTTCTTTTGTTGTTTGTGTTTTGCTCAACATCGCTTGCTGAAGCATTGTTAGCACTAGAGTTGGTAAAAAATATTAAACCAGCTATAAAAAGAGCTAAAGATAAACCACTTAAAGCAATAATTTTCTTCATAGTTTTAAAATAATTAATTATTAAAAGCGCTTTCTATCTCTTATACGTTATTGGCTCTTTTTTTATTTCATTTTATAAATTTGGCATTGGTTTTCTGAGTTACAACTATTTTCATCAGAACAGCCGTTGCAAGACCCTTCCATTTTAGCGCAATGAGGACAGCCACATTTCCATGATCTTATTTCTTGCACAATAAATTCATTTTTTTGTGATTCTGTATTTATTTTTCCTATTATTTTTATTTTATCATTGTCGATCAATAGTTCTTTTCCGGTGAGGTTATTTTCTGGTAAAACCAAAACCCATTCTATTTCTGAAAAATCTTTTAAAATAAATTCATTATTTTTAATTTTCAATGTTCCGGCCAGCAGTCCTTTTTCTGGATTTTCCCAAGAAGAACGAATATAATTTGCTTTGCGATATAGTTTGTTGGAGGATAAGTATGCTTCTGTTTTCTGGCTCATTCCAGACAGATAAAAACCGCTAGCTAAAATAGTAACAATAAGCATTCCTATAATGCTTTGATATATAAAGGGATAGGCATATGTTCCGTCGGCTTTTTTTGTTTTAATGAGGGTTAAAATTAAGAAAACTAGAACCCCTAAGAGCCAAAAATAAGGAAAGGCTTTTAGAAAGAAGGTGCCCGGGCTTGATCCTAGGAAATGGTAAATATCCCAATCGCCATGTTTAATTATTAAAAACATAACAGACAAAGACAGTCCAGCGAAAAGTAAAAAAATTGATGTTAAAATCCAAAAAATTATTTTTTTAAAAACAAAAAATGAACGACTCAGCGGTTTAAGTTTTTCTTTTTCTATTTTTTTAATTATTTTATCTTCCAAATTATTTAACATATTTTTGATATTTATCCTTGAATTGTTTTTTAGCCCTGTTTATTTGAGTGCAGATTGTTCCTATTGGTTTTTTTAAAATATCAGAAATTTCTTTATATTCTTTGTGTTCAAAAAATCTTAAAACTATTATTTCTCGATATTCTTCTTTTAACTCTTTTAATGTTTTTAATACTTTTTCTTTTTCTATTTTTATATCCAATTCTTCGCTTAAGTTAATATCTTCGTCTGGTATTTCTAGCTCTGGTAAAAGTGGCAAATTACTTCTTTTTTGGCGCCTGATTTCATCTATGGCTTCATTGTGAACTATGCGATAAGCCCAGGAAGAGAATTTAAGTTTAGGGTCAAAATTATTTAAATTTTTGTATATTTTAATAAAAGAATTTTGAATAACATCTTCAATGTCGTCGTTTTTAAAACCAGTAAATCTTTTTAGATAATAAAAAAATTTCTCCTTGTATCTTTTAACAAGAAGAGAGAAATGGCCAGTATTTTCTAGCGATAGTTGAAGCAATTCTTCGTCACTATATTCTAATTTTTCTTGATTATTTAAATTCATCGGTGTTATCAGTTATACGAAAGAAGCGGCCTTTTTATTTCTTTTTTTAATAATTTTTTCAAAAAACTAAAACAATTTTAATCAATGGTTTGAATAGTTGAGGCATTGTTTAAAGAAACATTAATTTTATTTATTAGAAATTATAAAATTGTTTTAAATTGAATTTGAAGGGTTTATTTTTAATGAAATTTAAAAAGTAAATGTTTGAAGTTTTATCCGGGGATTAATTTTAAAAGCGTTATTTCGTTTTTTGATCCAAGTCTCATATACGGCCCCCATGTGCCAGTGCCCGGCGAGACATATAAAAACATGTTTCCCAAATCATACAATCCTTTGATGTATTTATATTTTATTTTAACTATGAAATTAAATGGAAATATTTGACCTGAATGTGTGTGCCCGGCAAGCTGAAGGTTTATTCCTAGTTTTTTTGCTTCATTATATCCTTCAGGGGAATGATATATAAGGATGCTTGGCTTTGATTTGTCTATATTTATTTTTTTAAGTTTTTCTTCAAGGTGATTTTTGTCTTCAGAAAATTCAATTCCGATTATTTGAACATTTTCAAAACTAATAATTTCATTTTTTAGTATTTGTATATTTGTTTCTTCTAAAAAAGAATATGTTTTTTCTGTGTTTTCAATCACTTCGTGGTTGCCGGTGATAAAATAAATTGGAGATTTAAATTTGTTAAAATCTTTAAACATTTCCTTGTTGAGCCTAGAACTGGCATCAACCATATCACCAGTTATTATAATCATGTCTGGGTTTAACTGGCTTGTTTTTTTAATAATTTTTTTTAAAAAATTAGAGTTTCTTATAGTGCCAATATGAATATCTGAGAGTTGAACAATATTGATATTTTTTTTTAAATTTTTAATAGGTATATTTACTTCTTTTATTGTTATTTTAGAGGCATTGACTGCGGATGCAATGCTTAGTATAGCGATTCCGGTGATAATTATTATCCCTGCGTAAGATGTTGTCCAAAACAAACTTATTATTTCATATATTAAAAGTAAGCAAAGGGCAAAAAGAAGGATTCCTAGCCAAAATGTTGATATTGTATAAAATATTTTGGATAAAATGTTCGGAAAAATTCTTTCCATATACATAGATATTGGCAAAGAAAAATTAATTAAAATTATTAATAAATATAAAATATTTTTTTCTATTCCTAGATATCCTCCAAGCCTAATAACAACATAGAAGTTAAGACTTATATAGACTAACAAAAACATTAAAAAATATAGCATAAATATAATTTTTTTATTCATATTTTTATTTGCGGAGAGATAGGGATTTGAACCCTAGAGAGCTTGCGCCCAAACGGTGTTCGAGACCGTCGCCTTAAACCACTCGGCCATCTCTCCCTTTGCTTTTATTTTTTTAAAATATTAATTTCTTCTTTGTTTAAATTTTTCCACTCTCCTTCTGTTAGGTCGTCTAATTTTATACCAGCAAATTCAATTCTTTTCAAGCTTTCGACTTTTAAACCAAAAAACCCGAACATTCTTCTGATTTGTCTTTTTTTACCTTCACTTAAAATAATTTTAAAATTTTGTTCATTAATTATTTCTAATTTTTTTGCTTTAGCCAATGTTTTTTCTTCTATGTCCACACCTTTCATGAATTCATTTTTTATTTTTTTTAAAAAGCAGTTGTTTTTTAATAAATTGTCATTTTTTATTTTTACTAAATATACTTTTTGATGTTCAAACTTGGGATGACTTAATTTGTAATTTAAGTCACCATCATTAGTTAAAATCAATAATCCAGAGCTATCCTTATCTAGGCGACCAATAGAAACTATTTTTTCTTTTATATTAATTAAAGAAAAAATATTTTTTTCTCCCTTAAAGCTTCTGTTAGTGCAAACATAGCCAACTGGCTTATTTAATTTTATGTATATTTTTTGATTACGAACTAGTTTTTGTCCATTTATTTTTATTTTATCTTCACCGAAAACTTTTTCTCCTAGTTGAGCCACTTGCTCATTTACTGAAACCATTTTTAATTTTATTAATTCTTCGGCTTTGCGACGAGAATAATTACTATTTTCAGCAATTACTTTAGTTAAGTTCTCTTTATTCATATTTTTTTGTTTTCTGTTTTAGTTGGTAGATGGCTAATATGCTCAAAATTACCCAAAAAAGAACTGATAAATCATTTTTAAAATAAGGCACATCAAAGATGCCATGAATTATAATAATTAAAAGCGAAGAAAATATTCCTAAATATAAAAAACTTTCTTTACTATTTTTTTCTTTAAGACCGGCCTTTAATGATATAAACAATGATTTAAATATTAAAAACATAAATATTATTGCTCCAATTAAGCCAATTTCTGTCCAGAAATTTAAAAATATATTATGAGGATAAAGATAAGTTTCGAGAGGTTGCCATCTCTCGACTCGATATTTGTCATCAAAAATTATTATTTTTCTACTAAAATCTGGATCAGCATCTTTGTTAAAAAACAAGCCCTCTTGGTGATAATCTTTTATTTTGTTTTGGTAATTAGCCAGTCCTGCTCCCCATAAAAAATTGCCGTCATTTAACATTGTGGTCGTTTCTTGCCAGCCGACTAATCTTATTTGGTAAGAAAGACTAGATGATAATTTTAAATTTATCCAATCTTTTTTGTAAAAATAAAATGATGGTATTAAAGCCAAAAATAAAATTAGAAGGTAAATTTTATATTTTCTTTTAATTAAAATAAAAATAACAAAAACAAATGATAAGCCTATAGCTAAAATAGCGCCCTTGGATTTAGAAAAGTATATAGCTAAACAGCTAGAAAGTATGGTTATAAAAAGAATTAGTTGTTTTAAAAAGGAATTTAAACTTCCTCTTTCTTTTATTTTGTAGATAAACAGTCCGATACTTATAGGGATTATTGGTCCGAGATATAGGGCGACAGCATTGGGGTAGCCAAAGAAGGAAACAACTCGACGGTTTTCAGGGTTAGCCCAAAATTCATTAAAGATAAATTGTCCGGTTATTTTTTGCCAGATAGCAACTAAAGAAACAGTTAAGGCCGAAAGAGATAAAGCATAAAAGATTTTTTTAATATCTTTTTCACTTCTAAAAATATTAACAATTACAATAAATAAAAATATTGGCTCCAAAAAGTAAGCCTTAAAAATACCTAGAGCCGAAGAATTTAAATCAGCAATGAAAATGGCAACAAAGGACAGGGCTAAGATTAAAATTATTTCCCATGAAAAAGGGTATGGTATTTTTTGTGCCCACTTTTTTGTTGTATTTTTGAATATTTCTTTTCTCTTATTAAAGAGAAAAAAAGTAAAGACAATTAAAATCATTACTTCTAATAGTGTGGTGGGAACTGAAAAGATATTAAATCTAATGAGATAGCTGGGTAAAGAAAATATCAAAACAAGCACGGCCATTTTGAGGTTTAAACGGCTTAAAAATAAGAATAATAAAAAATATAAAGCGATTAAAAAATTCATATTTCTAAAATTATAACATTTTGTTCTTGAGTTGACAATTTTTTTTAAATATTATATAGTTTTTTGTTGTACTTTAAATATTGTTTAACTAAAAATTAAATAAAATGGGAATACAAATCTCGAGTAGCAATCTTTTTGATTTGTTTAAATTTATGGAAGAGGCTGAACTCTCCATCGAAAATCTTATTGATTTTTGTCAAAAAGAAGCAGCAAAAATCGCTGCCAGAAATGGCAAAAAATTTGTTTTAGAAATTGATTATAGTAAAAGTATCTCAGAAATGATTAACGCCGGAAAATATTCAAGCGTTGAAGATTTTGGAATGGAACAAATTGTTCTACCATCCGATCTGATTGGTAAAAAGATTGAAGTTGAGGCCATGCTATTTCATTTTGGCTTTGAAATTTCTACTCAGGATGTTATCCTGGAAATGAAAAAAAATAATTATCGACCCGCTAACATTTTTGAGTTATTGTCTTTTGGAAAAAAAGAGAATAGTTGGCCAGAGGAGTCTTTTGTTCTTGCTTTTGGGACTTCTTTTATCAATGATTTTCAAGAGAGTTGTTTCTTTTGCATTGATTTTTTAAATTTTGAGAAGGAAATTAGCTTTAATTCAGAAATTGAAGATACTAATTGGTCGACTAAATGCTTTTTTTTAGGGATTAAGGAAGGTTGAAAGACTTCAAAAAGAGCTTTTAAAATAATTTTCCCCTAGACTATTCTAGGGGTTTTTTATTTTTAATTATATTAATTATATGTTAAAATATAAACAGAGATTGACTTTTAGTGTTACCTTTTTGAGCTAGGCTCGTTGTATAAGGTAGAATAATTAATTATTTGTTTCCTATGAGCTCACAAGAAGAATTAAGTCTAATAAGAGATTGCCAAAATGGTAATTTAGCTTCTTTTTCTAAGCTTTATGATTTTTATTTAGATAAAATATATCGTTTTGTTTATTATCGTGTTAGCCACAAAGAAACAGCCGAAGATTTGAGTAGTCAAACATTTTTGAAGGCCTTAAAGGCTATCGATTCAGCTGATTTTTCTGAAAAAAATTTTTCTGCCTGGGTATATAAGATAGCTTATAATCTAATAATTGATTATTATCGGTCTGACAAAAAAGAGGTGGAGCTTGATAAAGTTCTTGATCTTTCCGCAAAAGAAAATTTATTGGAAAAAGTTGATAAAAATAAAAAAATTGAGCTTATTAAAAAAGCAATGACCTGTTTAAGCCCTAAACAAAGAGATGTCGTAATAATGAGAGTTTGGGATGAGCTTTCTTATAAAGAGATTTCTGAGATAAGTGGAGATAGTGAGGAAAATTGCAAGGTTATTTTTTCAAGAGCTGTTTCAAAGCTAAAGGAAAACTTGCCAATTGAATATTTTGTTTTATTATTCGCTTTAAATATATTAAAAAATTAACTACCTCTTTGTCATTTTTATGATTTATTGAGGTCAAAGAATATGATTGATGATAAAAAAATAAAAAAAATTCTGAATGATTTGTATAAAATAGATCCAGAATTTAAAAGCCATGAAAAAAAATTGGTTAAAATTATTAAAGAGCTTTTGCTTTTGCAACCAGATATTAAGCCAGATAGTAAGTTTGCAGAGGATTTAAAGCTTATGTTAAAAACTGAAGAAAAAAAGATTAATAAAGTTAAAGCAAACAAAAAAGAAGAAACTTCAAAAAATTACTTTACTTCTTTTAGTTTTTTATTTGATCTTTCTCGGTCATTTGTGATTGTTTCTGTTTTATTGCTTTTGGTTGTTAGTTTTTCTTTTGTTAGGCTTCAGAAGGACGCTTCTAAATTTGTTCACCAAAATAAGCCAGAAAATAGTTTTTTAAATATAGAGCAAGAAACTAGAATTGTTAAAAAGGGTAAAAATAGTTTTGGTAATCTTTACTCCCAATTAACTGCTGGAACTGAATCTTCTATGCTTAGCTCTAGGGCTGATGATAGGGTTTTGGGCATGGGAGATGGTAATATGACAACAATGGAGGCTGAAGAAGGTAAAATTGCTAGCAGTGATATGAGCATAATGCCTATGCCTGTTAAATATAATTACATTTATACTGGTGATGAATTTGAAATGTTTGAATCTGAAGAAGAGGTTTATAAAAGAGTTCCTTTGGATATTTCTAAACAATTTGCTAATAATTTTTCTAGCTCTGGTCTTTTAATTAATACTAATAAATTTAGCAATGCCGGAGTTTCTAGTTTTAGCTTAATGGAAGATCGTGACTTTGGTTATAATATTTCTTTTTATTTTGAAGACGGCAGTGTTTCTTTGTATAAAAATTGGAAAAAATGGCCTCGAATTGAAGAGCTTTGTGGTGGTTGGGAAAACTATGAATGTATAGAAAGCCATCGACTTTCTTTTGATCAAATTTTGTCTAATGAGGAAACATTATCAATTGCTGATAACTTTTTAAATGAGTATGGTGTTGATTTAAGTTCTTATGGTCCTGGAGAGGTCCAAAATGACTGGTTAAGAGATTATGCTGCTACAGAAGATAAAAGTAATTATTATATACCAGAATCTATTAGTGTTGTTTATCCTTTAATAATTGACGACAAGATGGTTTATGAAGAGTATGGTAACAAATCTGGTATTGTCGTTGAGGTGGATATGAGAGAGAAAAAAGCTTCTGGTCTTTATAGTATGTTTTATCAAAACTATGAAAGTTCTGTTTATGAAACAGAGGGCGATAGAGAAAAAATAATGGAGCTTGTTTATAATGGTGGGGCTTATCCTTATTACGATTATTTTGTTGAAGGTGAATATGAAACTGTTGATATTGAATTGGGTGCTCCAAGTTTAGAGTTGGTAAAAATTTGGAATTATGATGAAACTAAAATGACTAATCAGGAGTTATATGTTCCAGCTTATGTTTTTCCGATAATTTCTCAATCTAAACCTAATTATTTTTATCGTAAAAACATTGTTATTCCGGCGGTTAAAGATTTTTTTAATCGTTATAATTATCCAGGACAACCAAGAATTTTGCCAATTGACCTTTCTGAACCGATGGAAGCTGATGGTTCTGTTTCTTCCGGTGGAAGTGATGGTTTAGCAGAAACATTAATTATTGAATAGATTTTACAATAAAAAAAAGAAGTCTTCTCAAGAAGACTTCTTTTTTTATTTAAACTAAGCTCTTTCTACGTATTCTCCAGTTTCAGTGTTTATTCTTATAACATCTCCTTCGTTTATAAACAGAGGTACAGTTACCATAGCTCCAGTTTCAAGCTCAACCTGTTTATTAACATTCCCACTGGAATTTCCTTTTACTCCTGGAGGAGCACTGACAACTTTAAATTCCATTTTAATCGGTAAGTTTATTGCCACGGGATTGTCATTGAAGTGTAAAACGTCAACATTTGTTTCTTCTTTTAAATATTTTTCTTGTTCTCCGATATCTTCTAGCGACAAGGAAAATTGTTCAAAACTATTGTTGTCCATGAAATAGGCATTGTCTTGATCTTTGTATAAAAAATTAGCTTTTTTGGTTTCGGTTCGAGCTTCATCCACTTTATCATTTCCTTGATAAGTTTTTTCCAACACGTTTCCATTAATAAGATTTTTCATCTTTACTTTTAAAACAGCTCCACCCCTTCCCATTTTGTGATGATCGGTTTTAATAACCACAAACGGCTCATTATTTATTTCCAAAACTTTACCCATTTTTATTTCACTAAGACTTAACATAATTTTCTAGTTAATTTTATTTGTGTGTGAATCCAAGTAAAGCCATTTTTCTAGCTCTTTTAATGGCAACTGTCAATTTTCTTTGGTGCCAAGAGCAAACTCCTGTTCTTTTTTTGCCAATAATTTTCATGTAGTAGTTAACAAAATTATATAAATTTTTGGCATCTTTGTAGTCGGGTTCAAGATTGTTAGTACAAAAGTGACATTCTTTTGTTTTCTTTTGATTTTTCATATTTCTTTATTAAATTATTTTTTATTAGAATGGTATATCTTCTATTTTTATTTCGTCTTCATCTTCGCTTTCTGGAATAATTATTTCATCGTTATTTCCACCAGGCACTGAACCTTGACCACCAGCCTTAGGGCTTAGGATAATCATATTTTCAGCGACAACTTCCGTTGTCTTTCTTTTAGATCCATCTTGAGCAGTCCAATCACGAGTTTGTAATCTTCCTTCAATATATACTTTTATTCCTTTGCTTAGATATTGTCCACAAATTTCGCCTAGTTTTCTCCAAGCTATTACATTGTGAAATTCAGCCTTGCTTTGTTGTTGCCCATTTTGATCTGTCCAGTTTAAATTGGTGGCGATTGAAAACGATGTTACTGTTTGGCCAGAGTTAGTGTTTCTAACTTCTGGATCTCTAGTTAAATTTCCAATTAACATGACTTTGTTTAAAGAATACATATTTTTTTATTTTCCTTATTTTTCAAGATAAGAAAAAAAATTAATTTTTAAACTACAGCAAGTTATCGATATTTAAAACATCGTCTAATTTTTCATCTAGAGTTTTTAAGTCTATCTTCTTTTCATCTTCTTTTTTCTTAGAGACTTTTTTGGTTTCTTTTTTAGCCTCTTCTTTTTCTTTTAACTCTTCAGTTTTTTTGCTGTCTATTTTTTCTTTGATCTTTTTATCTTTTTTAATTTGTTCCTCGCTTTTAACATCTTTTTTAACAATTAAAAATCTAACAACCTCTTTGTCTAATCTTAAGGTGTCGTTAATTTTAGCGATTAAAGTCCTTTCTAGATCAAATTCATAAAGGCCATAGTAACCATAATATTCATGGTTGATTGGATAAGCAAATTTTTTCTTACCCCAGTAATTTTCTAAAGTTATTTTTCCATCAAGGGAAGTGATTAATTCTCCGACCTTTTTGAAAACTTTTTGAGCTTCGTCATCAGTAAATTTGTTCGGCATGATGAACAACATTTCATAATGAATTAGCCCAGATGGTTTTGTTTTTGACATAGTCAATCTTAGCAAAATGCTCCTAAATTTAACTTATTTTAAAGCTAAAAAATGGTTAACATTTTTATTAATAATTTTTTAAATTTAAATAAAAAAACCCAAAGTATTCTGAAGAATTTGGGTCTCTAGAGAATACCTTTAATTCTACTCTATTTGGTAGAATTGACCTTTAAAGTAAAGGACATGGGAAAGGTTATTTAGTTTGGTTATAATATAGCATGGTGTTTTAAAAAAATCAAGTTTTTATTATTTTTCTTTTTAATGCTATAATTAGTTTATAATAATAAACAAACCAATGAAAAAATATTTTTTTGTACTAGGGTCAAACCCCGAACTATCTTTAGCCGAATTATCAACTCTGTTTCCTGAAAATAAATGGCAGAGAATTGCCTCAGTTGTCTTTTCCGATTTCTCTGAAGAATTAAATTGTACTGATTTAATGAATTCTTTGGGTGGCACTATTAAAATCGGTGAGTATTTAACTGATTTTAGTTTAGCCAATCGCCATGCTTTATCTGAGTTTACAAAAAAGGAAATAATTAAAAACGCTCGAGAGAATAATTTAAATGGTAAATTTAATTTTGGTTTTTCTTTTTATGGTAGTAGAAAGCTTCCGGGGGATTTTTTCAAATTAGCTTTAGCTGTAAAAAAAGATTTAAAAAATTTTGATATTTCTAGTCGAATTGTAACTTCTCGAGAGCAAATTTTATCTAGCGTGGTGGTCGAGCAAAATGGATTGGTTGATGGTGGTTTGGAATTGTGTTTCTTTGTAGATAAAAACAAGGTTTTTATTGGAAGAACCTTAACGGTTCAACCATTTAAAGATTTGTCTAAAAGAGATTTTGGTCGTCCCAACAGAGATGATCATTCTGGCATGATTCCACCCAAGTTAGCTCAAATTATGGTAAATTTGGCGAGAGGAGGTGATGCTGACTTTAAAGAAAAGAAAATTTTAGATCCTTTTTGTGGGTCGGGAACAATTTTAATGGAGGCTTATCTTATGGATTTTAAAAATATAATTGGATCAGACCTGTCAGATAAAGCGATAAATGATAGTATTTCAAATATTGATTGGATAATCGATTTTAATGAAAAAAAATCAATAGAAAGTTGTAGTAAAAATATTGATATTTTTCAATCAGATGTTTTAGATTTAGATAAAAGTTTAGATAAAAATTCTATTGATTATATTGTTTGCGAGCCTTATTTGGGGCCACAAAGAGGTTTTAAAGATTTTAATGAAGTGGTGAAAGAATTGAATGATTTGTATTCTGGGGCCTTAAATGTCTTTTATAAAATATTAAAAACTGGTGGTCGGATTGTGATGATTTGGCCTCAATTTAGAGCTAATAATAAAACTTGGAAACTAGAGCCCAATGTGAGTAATTTTAAAATGATCCCAGCGCTTATTTTTAATGAAAGTAATAATGAGGAAAAAAGTCAAAGAAAGAATTTGGTTTATGGACGAGAGGATCAAAAAGTTTGGCGAGAAATAGTTGTTTTGGAAAAAAAATAATATTACAAATGTATGTCTGTTTTTTGTAAAATTTGTAATTGTAAAACAAAGGAAATTTTTTCTGAGAAATCAAAAGCTTTATATCACAAGTGTTTATCTTGTGATTTTATTTTTAAGGACGATGATCATTTAATTAATGCTGAAGAAGAAATGGAAAGATATAATCAACATAAGAATTCTGTAGATGATTTAGAATATGTTGCTTATTTTAAGGATTTTATAAACAAGGCAATTATTCCTTATTGCCCAAAGGCGGAAAAGGTTTTAGATTTTGGTAGTGGGCCTTCACCTGTGTTGACAACGATTTTAGAGAGAGACTATGGTTTTGAAAAAGTTGATATTTATGATCTTTTTTATTCTCCTGAAAAAGTATATGAAGGCAAAAAATATGATTTAATAGTTTCCACAGAAGTAGTGGAACACCTAAAAGATCCTTTAAAATATTTTTTAAAGTTTAAAGAGTTGTTAGTCGATGGTGGCTTTCTGTGTATTATGACCTTGTTTCATCCTAACGATGATGATAAATTTAAGTCTTGGTGGTATATAAATGATGAAAGCCATATTAGTTTTTATAATAATAAAAGCATTAATAAAATCGCTGAAAAAGTAGGTTTAAAAATTGTTTATAGTGATAATCGACGTTATTTAAGTTTAAAAAGATAGTTTTTTATAAAAATTCAATAAAACTAAACAAAAAATCAAGCTTGACGTTATATTATTTATGATGTATAATTAGTAATATCTATTTATACATTGGATGTTAAAAAAGTTATATCTTTTTATGCAAAGACATTTAGACAATAAAATTAAAGACCATTTTAGTAAATACAAACAAATTCTGATTTTGCTTGGCTCTAGGCAGGTTGGTAAAACTACAATTATTAAAAAGCTATTTCCAGATAGTAATTATTTTTTAGTGGACAATGAACCAATTAAAAAGATTTTTGAATCTTATGATATTGAAGCTTATAAAACAATTATAAATAAAAGGTATAAAAATATAATCATTGATGAAATTCATTTATTAAGTGATCCCGGCAGGGCCGCCAAAATAATTTATGATCAGTTAAATGATTTTAATTTAATAATTACTGGATCGTCGTCTTTTCATATTAAAAACAAAACCAGCGAAAGCTTGGCTGGTAGGAAAATTGACTATAATATTTATCCACTTACTTTTTCTGAATATCTTTGTCAAAAAGAAACAGAAACTGATTTAAATTTTAATATTTTTAATAAAATAATTAATTCTAAAAATAATTTATCAAATAATTCGTATAAATTTGATATAGAAAATATTTTGGAAAATATTTTAATTTACGGGCAATACCCCTATGCTATTAATTATCCGGCCGATAAAAAATATATTTTGAATTTTGTTGATAGCCTTATTTTTAAGGATATTTTAGAGCTAAATTTAATTGAAAATAAAAGTTTGGCTAAAAATTTATTAAAATTATTAGCTCTTCAAATAGGTAATTTAATAAATTATTCAGAATTGGCCCTGAACTTAAAAGCTGATCAAAGAACAATAAAAAGGTATATAGAAATTTTTGAACAAAGTTTTATTTTGTTTAGATTATATCCTTACTCTAAAAACAAAAGAGATGAAATTTCCAAAGCTCCAAAAATATATTTTTATGATACAGGACTCAGAAATGCTATCATTAATAATTTTTCTAGTATTGATTTAAGACCGGACAAGGGCGCTTTGTTTGAAAATTTTATTATTGCTGAAATGATAAAACAAAATAGTTATTTAGATAAAATTTTTAATTTTTATTATTGGCGCACCAAGCAGGGCTCAGAAATAGATCTTGTTTTGGAAGGTGATAATAAATTGTTTGGAGTAGAAATTAAATATATTAAAAATAGAGTTAATAAAGCTTTTAAAAATAGATATCCAGAGGCTGAATTAAAAAATATAAATAGTAGAAATTTTTATTAAAAATATATATAAATTAGCATAATTTAAAAGAAATTTTTTTCGGAGTGTAGTATAATGGTAGTACGCGTGCATGGGGTGCATGTAGCCCCGGTTCGATTCCGGGCATTCCGACTTATGAAAAAACTTGTTGTAGTTAACGACAAAATGCAAAAAAATTACCAATATTATTTAACTGAACCAATTGGTAAAAATTTTGCTTTAGAGTTTAAGCCGGAGCTAACACCTCAAGAAATGTTAGCGCTGGGAGTTTTTGGAGGTAAATATATGACCGATTGTCAAAAAGAATTTCCGTCTTCTTGGTTTAAAAAAGCTAAATTATCACCAGAAAAATATGACATTAAATTTAATTACTTTAAAGTAAGGGCTAGTCAATCTTTGAGAATTTGGCGAGAGAAGGGCTGGATTTATAAAGAAGATCCACGAGGTTGGTTTCAATGGTATTGTCGTTATTATATGGGGAGAAGATTAGAGCAAGAAGATAAAAGGCAGATTAAAAGATGGAAAGCCATCAAGAGACATATTGTGGCAATTATTAATAATTGTCGTCGAGGAGATTTAAATTGTCGCGCTCGTCAAAGACAAGCAGTAATGCATTGGGCTTATGATAGTCGTAAATTTTAATTAATTTTTTAAAAATAATTTTATGTGTGGAATTGTTTCCTATATTGGACCAAAAGAAGCTTACCCAATTCTAATAAAAGGTTTAAAGCGCTTAGAATATCGTGGTTATGATAGCGCTGGCGTGGCTATTATTAATAAAGGTTTAAATATTTATAAAACAAAAGGAAAGGTTGGAGATTTAGAAAATAAAATTTTGGAAGAAAAGAAAGATATTAATGGAAATATTGGTATTGCTCATACTCGCTGGGCAACGCACGGGGAGCCAAATGATGTTAATGCTCATCCTCATTCCTCTGGATCCGGGGACTTAGCTATTATTCATAATGGAATTATTGAAAATTATAATTCATTAAAAGAAGAGTTGGTTTCTCGTGGTTACAAATTTGAAAGTGAAACTGATACGGAAGCTCTAGTTCATTTAATAGATGATATTAAAAAAAATGAAAAAGTAGAAACAGCTGAGGCAGTGCGCTTGACTTTAAACAATGTAGTCGGTGCCTATGCCATCGTTATTTTAGATAAAAATAAAAAAAATACTTTAATAGCTGCTCGCAAAGGTAGTCCCTTAGTGGTCGGAGTTGGCGAGGAAAAGGGCGAATTCTTTTTAGCTAGTGATGCTACTCCCATAGTTGAATATACCAAAGACGTTGTCTATTTAAAAGATAATGAAATGGCTATTATTGAAGATTCTAAACTTATTATCAAGACAATTCATAACGTTTCTAAAACTCCATTTATTGAAAAATTAGAACTTAACTTAGATCAAATTGAAAAAGGTGGTTTTTCTCATTTTATGATTAAAGAAATCAATGAACAGCCTAAATCAATTTTTGATTCTATTCGTGGTCGTATCAACTTAAAAGATGTTTCAGTTGAAATGAGAGCTATTCAAGATTATGAAGAAAAATTAAAAACAGTTAAAAGATTAATTATTATTGGTTGCGGAACTAGTTGGCATGCTGGACTCGTTGGTCGTTATCTTTTTGAAGAAATCGCTAAACTACCGGTTGATGTTGAGTATGCCTCGGAATTTAGATATCGTAATCCAATTGTCTATCCTGATGACTTAGTTATCGCTGTTTCTCAAAGTGGTGAAACAGCCGACACCTTGGCTGCTATGAAATTAGCCAAAGAAAAAGGAGCCACCGTTTTTGGTTTATGTAATGTTATTGGTTCTTCAATCCCTCGCTTAAGTCACGCCGGAGCTTATACTCATGCTGGTCCGGAAATAGGGGTTGCCTCGACCAAGGCTTTCACTTCTCAAATTTCAGTTTTAGTTTTAATGGCTTTAGCCGTAGCTCAAATTCGAGGAGTTATTAGTAAGGATAGAATGAATTTGTTATTAAGTGAATTAGAAAATATCCCAAAGCTAGTTGAAAAGGTTTTAAAGATTAATGATCAGGTTTATAAGATTGCGGAAAGATACAAAGATTCAACTAATTGTTTGTTTTTAGGAAGGGGAATAAATTTTCCGGTAGCCCTAGAAGGCGCTTTAAAATTAAAAGAAATTTCTTATATTCATGCCGAGGGTTATCCAGCAGCTGAAATGAAACATGGGCCAATAGCTTTAATTGATGAAAACATGCCAGTAGTAGTTGTGGCTCCACGTGATAATGTTTATGAAAAAATAATTAGCAATATTTGTGAGATAAAGGCTCGCAAAGGAAAAATAATAGCTATTGTTAGCGAGGGTGACATTAAAATTAAAGAATTAGCTGACTATGTAATTGAAGTTCCAATTACCGAAGAAATTTTGAGTCCTCTTTTAAGCACCATTCCTCTTCAACTTTTGGCTTATCATATTGCAGTTTTGCGTGGTTGCAATGTTGATCAACCTCGAAATTTAGCCAAATCAGTTACAGTTGAATAATTTAATTTAAAATTTTTATGAGATTAAATAGATTTTATTTAGAAAATTTTTCTAATGATAAAAAAATAGAAATGAAAGATTGCTCTGTTTTTCATCAAATTAAAAATGTTTTAAAGATGAAAGTTGGTGAGCAAGTTTCTTATTTCAATCAAGAAATAGAGTCAATATATAAAATTGAAGAAATTTCCAAAAAGGTAATTATTTTTATTTGGCAAAATAATGTTGAAAATAACTTTAAACCCAAAAGAAAAACAATTCTTTTTCAATCTCTAATTAAAAAGGATAAAATGGAATGGGTTGTTCAAAAAGCAACTGAGTTGGGTGTAAGTAAAATTGTTCCAGTTGTTTCCAGAAGAAGTGAAAAAAAAGATATTAATTTGGAAAGACTAAATAAAATTATTATTGAAGCAGTTGAACAATGTGGTCGTCGAGATTTACCCTTAATTTCTGAGCCACTTAAATTTTCTGATATTTGGTCTAAAGTTGAAGGTTTAGCTTTTTTGGGTGATGGTTCAGGAATCAATATTTTAGAAGTTTTTAAAAAAAATGAAGAAAATTGTAAAAAAGTTAGTATTATAATTGGACCAGAAGGTGGGTTTGAAAATAAAGAAATTGAATTAGCTAAAAAAAATAAGGCTGAAATTGTTCGCCTTAATAATTACGTTTTGAGAAGTGAAACAGCGTCAGTAAGCTTTTTGTCAATTATTTCCAATTCTTGATTTTGTATAAGAAAACCCTGCTCTACTTTATCAAGATTTTGGCAAACTCGATTAAGAGTCTCCGTTTACACGGAGTCGCTTGAAAATTACAAAAACAGAAAAACCATTTTCTAAATTTTTAAACAAATTTGCCTCAACTTTTTATGTTTGAGACCACAGCCTCAAACAGGAAAAAGCCTAAAATTGGTGTTCCAAAACTTGATAAAAAGCAAGGTTTTCTTGTTAAGATTATAGCATTTTTTAAAAAATAAAACAATAATAAAAAATAAGTTATTTTTTTAATTTTTGTTGTTTTTTTAATTTGCCAAATCATTTTTTTTAAATTATAATAAAATCAAGCCAAGAGATTGGATTTTTTGTTGTTTTATTAATTTATTATGTTAGATTTAGATTTTAAAGAAAAAATTAAAGATGAATTAATCGAAGAGGGTGATTATACTTTTGAAGATAGTCAAGAATTAAAGCCAAAAAGAAAAAGATTAGGACTTAAAATAGCTGCCTTTATTTTTGCTTTTTTATTAATGTTTACCGCTACTGTTTTGATTTCTGGCGATAGTTCCGAGTCTTGGATTGGTAAAATACCTTTTATTGGTAGAATCGCTGGTTTAGTCGAGAGCTCAGAAAACAAATTAAGAGGAGAGGAAGAAGATAGAATCAACATTCTTTTATTGGGTATGGGAGGGAAAAAACATGAAGGTGGTTATTTAACAGATACTATTATTTTAGCTAGTTTAAAGCCGTCGACTAAACAAGTTGCCCTTCTTTCAATACCCCGTGATTTAAATATTGCTGTTGAAGGTATGGGTTGGCAAAAAATAAACTCAATTAATGCTTTTGCTGAAAGAAAAAAAGAGGGTAGCGGTGGTGAAGCCATCTCTCAAGCTTTAAGTGATATTTTAAACATCCCTATTCATTATTATGTGAGGGTTGATTTTGAAGGTTTTGTTAATATAGTGGATGTAGTGGGTGGGGTTGAAGTGGACGTGGAAAATACTTTGGAAGATTTTCGTTATCCAATAGCTGGTCAAGAGAATAATGAAGATTATTATGCTCGTTTTGAGCATTTATATATTGAGAAGGGTTTTCAAAAAATGGACGGAAGTTTAGCTTTAAAGTATGCTCGCTCTAGATATGCTAGTGGGGTAGAGGGCTCTGACTTTGCTCGAGCTAAAAGACAGCAAAAAATAATCCAGGCAGTTAAGGACGAGCTTTTAAAAAAAGAAAATCTTTTTAAGCCCAGTGTTATTTCTGGTTTAATAAGTGAGTTTAATGATAGTCTTAGTTTTAATCTTAAGATTTGGGAAGGGATAAAATTGTGGCAAATTTTTAAGGATATAAATAGTGATAGCATAAGCAACTATGTTTTAGATGATGGACCTAGTGGTTTATTGGTTGCTGGTAGAAATGAGATAGGCGCTTATATTTTATCTCCCAGAAGTGGAGATTTTACCGAGATTAGATACTTGATTGACGGGTTTTTTCCAAAGGAAGAACAGATTAAAGCTGTAAATTCTGAAAGTAGTCAAACTGCAAAAATAGAAATGAAAAACGGAACATGGGTTAATGGCTTGGCCAGTCAAACAGCTATAGATTTGGAAAAGAAAAATTTTGAAATTTTAAAAATAAGTAATTGCAGTCGTCGAGATTTTGTTAAAACGGTTATCTATGATTTGACTTATGGTGGTAAAAACGAAGCTTTAAAGTATTTAAAAGAATTGCTTCAGGCGGAGGTTTATTTCGATCTACCGCTATGGTTAGCTGAAGACATTAAGAATGAAGTCAAGGAAGAAGGAGAAGAGGTTCCAGATTTTTTAATTATTTTAGGAGAAAACGCCGCTAAAATCGGTTTTTAATTTTTTGTTTATGATCAATAAAGATATTCCTTTAGTGGCTATAATTGGCAGAACTAATGTTGGTAAATCAACTTTGTTTAATCGTTTGGTTGAAAAAAATCAGGCTTTAGTTTCTCCAATTGAAAATACTACTCGCGATTTTAATATTAACCAAGTCAATTGGCGTGGTTTTGATTTTCAAATTTTAGATACAGCCGGAGTTATTAGCTCTTCTTCTTTAAAAAGAAAAATGGAAATAGACGAGGACGGCGTTCAAAGAATAGAACAAAAAGTTCAAAAACAAGTTTATGATTTAATCAAAAAAGCCGATTTACTTCTTTTTGTGGTTGATAATAAGGCCGGGCTTTTAGCTGAAGATAAAAACATTGTTAATTTTTTAAAAAAAAGAGATTATCAGAAAAAAACACTATTGGTTAGTAATAAAGTTGATAACTTTAAACAAAGAGGGGATGTTTCTGAATTTAGTAAGCTATCTATAAGTGATCCTTTGGCTATTTCAGCTTTAACTGGCTCTGGCACAGGAGATTTGTTGGATGTAGTTGTTGAAAGTTTAAAAAAAGGAATAAAGATTCAGGCTGTTGAAAAAAAAGAAGAAAAAGAAGAATTAGAAAAAATTAATTTATGTATTATTGGTAAACCTAATGTTGGAAAATCATCTCTTTTGAATTCGCTTTTAGGCTATGAAAGAGTTATTGTTAGTGAAATTCCGCACACAACCAGAGAGCCTCAGAATACCGAAATTATATACCAAAATAAAACTTTAAATATTATAGATACAGCTGGAATTAGTAAAAAAGGCTCAAAATCAGATGGTTTAGAAAAATACGGGATTATTAAATCTCTAAAAAGTTTGAGAGAGGCTGATATTGTTCTGTTGGTTGTTGATATTAATGATGAAATAACTAAGCAAGATTCAAAAATAGTTGAGCAAATTGTTAATGAGGGAAAAAGTTTTATAATTATAGCTAATAAATGGGATTTAATTGAGGATCGCAATACTAAGTATTGGACCAAAAAAATAAATGGTCATTTTCCTTTTATAATTTGGTCGCCAATTCTTTTTGTCTCAGCTTTAAAAGGAGAAAAAACTAATAAGATTTTTGATTTGGTTTTAAAGATAGATGATGCTCGTAAAACTAAAATAAGCGATACTGTTTTATCTGGTTTTTTAAATAAGATGATCAAAAAACATAAACCAACTAGGGGTAGAGGGGTTAAGCATCCTAGAATTTTTAGCTTTAAACAAACTTGGGTCAATCCCCCCAAATTTGAGGTTAGAATTGGTTCCCAGGAGGATTTGCATGATTCATATTTGAGATTTTTAGAAAATAGGTTACGTGAAAATTTTGATTTTTTTGGAACTCCAATAAGGGTTTCTGTTAAGAAAAACAAAAAGGTTCATGGCAAGGCTGATAACTAACTTGCTTATTGTTCTTTTTTTTGCTATTATTTTTTTACTTATTTATTAAATATTTATAATTAATTTTTTAAATTATGGATAACGAACACAAGAAAGAAGAAAAAGTTGAGAAAAAAGATTCTCACCTTGAACATGAAACCAAACATGAACATAAAAAAGGATCTTGTTGTGGAGGTTCTTGCGATTGTAGTACTTTTTTTAAGAAAAACAGAGCTTTAATCGCTTCAGTGGCTGCCATTATTTTAGTGACAGTTGGCCTTATTGTTTTTAACCCAGGAGAAAAAAGAGATGTTTTAACTTTAGATGAGGCTAAAATTAAAGCTGAAAAATTTATAAATGAAAACTTTGCTGATCCTAGTGCTCCAATTTCTATTGTAAGTATTGAAGAAGCCGAAGAAAAGGGTTTGTATAAATTAAAAGTTGATATCGGTGATGGAGAAATTATTGATTCTTATATCAGTGATGATGGTAAAAAGTTTTTTCCTCAAGCTTTTAATATGGCTGAATTAGAAACAAATGGTGAAGCTGATCAAGCAGAAGCGGTTGGTTCTGAGACATCAAATACTGAAGTTTCTGACGAAAGATTTAACGAGGGGGCTGATTTTAATTCAGAGAAAAAAGTTGTTATTTATTTTTTCTGGGGTGATGGTTGTCCTCATTGTTCTAATCAAAAAACAGCCATGCAAAGCTGGCTAGACGAATATCCTGATGTTGAAATTAAAACTTACGAAACTTGGGCTAATGTTGAAAACAGAGATTTGTTAGAGTCATTTGCAGCTGCTTATGACACTACAGTTCAAGGAGTTCCAATGACTTTCATTGGTGATAAGTATTGGGTTGGTTATGCTGATTCTTTGGGGTCTGAAATGACTGCTAAGATTGATGAATGCTTAGAAAAGACTTGTGAAAACCCAGGCAAAAGAGTAGAATAAAAAAACCTCTTTAAATAAAAAAAATAACCGGCAAAACCGGTTATTTTTTTATTATCGAAGAAAATCAAGATGAAAATTGTATAATTATTTGACCCCCAATAAATATTAAATACATTAAGATTAAGACATAACCCTCTTTCCTGCTAAGAAGTTGATCGGTACGATAAAAGATGTAAATTAAAATAAATAAAGAAATTAAAAACAGCATTAGAAAAAAATAAGATATGTTAATTTCAATGTTTATTGGTTTCAGGAAGCTTAAGATTCCCAACATTAAAACATTGCCCAGCGACGATCCTATTAAATTGCTAAGGGATAGTTCCTCGACATTTCTTCTAAAAGAACGAATGGCTATTATGAGTTCTGGCAAGTTTGTTCCCAAAGAATAAAAAATAAGTCCAATTATAAAAGGTGATATATTATATCCCTCTAAAGCAAAAATTGTTGTTTTAACTATTAAATCAGAAATTAATATTAAAAGAATTATTCCTATTAAGATGAAAAAAACATGCTTAGTTATTTCTTTAATATTAACTATTTCAATTTTTGGAATGTCTAGTCTTTTATTTTTATTATATAAAATATAGATCATTGCGATATAAGACAATATCATTATTATTCCATCTATTTCATCTAGTCGTCCTTTAAAGGCTAGTATTAGAGGGATAAAAAGGGTTATTAGAGTTATTAAAAAGGTCCAAGATTTTTTTTCTGTTTTTATTTTTCGATTTAAAATTGAACTAAAACCTAAAATAAGCGCAAACATAACGACTATTCCTCCTATTAAGTTTCCGAAAGACATATCGGACACCCCTGCTAAAGCCGAATTTATTCCAATTGTCATTTCAGGAGTGCTAGTCATTATTCCTAAAATTATTCCTAAAACAAATATTCTTATTCTTAATTTTTCTCCGGTTTTTTTTAAATTTACAACTATTAAATCAGCTGATTTACTGAGCAAGAAAAAAAGAATTATTAAAAAAAATATAGCTAATATTTTTATGGTCATATTTTCGTGTTTAAATTATATTAATATTAAAAGTATAACAAATTTTGATAATAAGTCTATAAAAAAAACAGACTTTCGTCTGTTCTTCTAATCTGTGGACCTTAAGGGACTCGGCCACGCGTCGCTAAGTCTCGCTCGCCTCATTTTATTCGGCTTCGCTCACTAAGCGCTCTGGCCTGGCCTCGCCCGTGCACTTCGTGCACATGGCTACGGCTTTCTCGTCCCTGCGCGAGCCAAGCAGCTGGCTCGCTTAAGCCCCACAAAAAAAACCGCTAACGCGGTTTTGTTTGTGGACTTAAGTTTACCAATTTGGAACCAATTTATAAATGAGTTAAAACAGCTATATATCATTACTAGGGAAAATAAATCAGTATCTTCTTAAATTTATATTGATAATACATTAATACCTTAGATTATTGCAACCATTAATTTTCTTTAATAGAAAAGAATCCTCCGTATAATGATCTTGTATATAAATCTTTATACTCTTCTACTGTTATATGCTTATTTTTATAGCTTTGTAGCTCTGCCTCAGAACACTCTATTTGAATTCCTTGTCTATTATTATTTATAAAAATTTTATAGTTATTATTTGGAGAAATTTTATCTATTTCAAAGACTCCTCCGTTTATTTCTGTTTCCCCTATTGTGTATTTGGAATTTTTGCAAATAATTAAACCTTCAAAAGAATCAATTATCTGAGGTTGTGTAATTTGTTTAATCTGTATTTTGATTATATTATTTTTTCGATCTATTAGTATCTCCCCAATTTCATTGCCCTTTATTGGTGTTATGCCGTTGCTTTTTTCTATTAAATGGTAATTTTTTATATATTTTTTTTGTTTGTCAGTTTTTTCTAATTCTTTTTCTGTTCGTTCGTTTAGTCTTTCTAGTTCTTTCCCTTTCTTTTCTTTCTGAAACTCTTTTTCCGCTCTATCTCTTTTACCTTTTTCTCCGAGGGTTGTTGTGTAATGAATAATTGGCTCTATTGGTCTATAAAGAATAGCGAATAAAAGGGTTTTTGTGGTTAATGGTTTTTTTGTTAAATAAAATGGCTTATTGGCTATGTTTTTGCTATATTTATCTTTTATAATTAAAAACAAACTATATAGAAAATATGTTATTAATATTTTGAATAAAATTTTCATTTTTTTTGTTTGTATTTTAGTTCAAAGCCCTTTTTTCCTTTTTTAATATTCATATTTTCTACACTTGAAAGAATATATTCATCTGAAATATTTGTTGGGTTATTAAACATATTTCCTTTTAAAATATACCAAAAAATAAAGGATGTAAAAATTTCTGACACATTTTCTATCGGCATAGTGTCTTGTAGGGCAGATAATTTTTTGCCCACCTCGTCAATGGTTGATTCTTTTAAGTTAATTTTTTTTCTTTTGTTTAATTTAGTAAATATAGATTTTATTGAGTTATCAATTGATATATTGTTTTTAGAGTTTGTTGTTATAATTTTTTTATCTTCTTTTATCATTAATTTGAATATTATAAAATTTACAATCTCCCAAATAACATACAAAAGAGCAAAAATTAAAAAAGAGGCAAAAAGATTTGTCATACTTGATATTATTAGAAAAATATAGATTTTTAAAAATCTTTTTTCTGTTATCTTTTTTATTTCTTTTTTGCTTTCGTATTTTTTTGTTGGAAATAATAAAGCAACACCAAACGAAACTGCCAATATTATTAAAACCTTATAAATATCAATAAACGAAAGTGATAAGATTGATAGTCCTAAACTAATTATAATTAATAGGTTTGTCATATTTTTTTATAAAATTATTAAAGTTCTGGAATAAAAAACCGGATACCCCAGATCTGCGAAACTACATTAAGGTATCCGTTAAGACGCCCGCTTGTGGTTTTGATCGAGGTATCCGATCCTTTGCACAAACGAGCAAAAAACAATTATAAAAATTGTTTGGTTCTTAACGGTTTATTGTAGTTTCGCATTATTAATATAACATAAAAAATATGGTTATTCAATAAAATATTTGGGAAGAATGCTAATTTCTCTTTCTGCTTGGTATTATTGTCATTTTTGATTATTTATAAGTTCTTGTTTGCTTATTGAATCCAAATATGGTCCTTTTGTTGTTAGACTTATAAAGCAAAAAATGTTATTATCTTTATAGTCAGTATTGTTATATTGGATATGAATTATAATGAGGCCGAAAAAATAGTTGCCGTTGTTTTAAAAACAAATTATCCTTGGAGCTATTATGCCCTCAGGTCTATTTTTATTGACAAAATACCGGAATCTTTTTTACCATATAGTAAAGAAAAAATATTATCAGCTATTACAATTCTTATGACCGACAAGAAGAACGATAAAATTCAGAGAGCATTAAGGGGTTTGTTTAAATCAATGTTTTTTTATTCTAATAACGAAGAGGCTTTAGATAGATTAAAAGATAATCTTTCAAGTAAAAAAATTCAAATTATTAAAAAGAATATTCTTACGCTTCAAAAATGTTTTAAAAATTATAAGATTAAATAAAATTTTTAGAAAATAGAATTATTTTTTATGGGAAAAGTTGATTTTATAAATAAAGAAAATTTAAGAATAGCCAGAGAAAATATGGGAATGTCTACATCCTTTGTTTCTGGTAAGTTTAATAAATCTGGTAAAGATGTTGTTGCTTCTTGGGAAAGTGGAGAAAATCTGCCAACCTGGAGACAGATTAGTGTATTAGCAAAAACATTTAATATTCCGGAATTATTATTTTTTTCTAATGATATTATAAAGCAAAATAAAACTATCCCTGATTATAGGGTTAGTAATTATGATGATGACAGTAATCGAATAAAAAAACTAGTTAACTTTGTTATAAAAAGACAGGAATGGCTTGGGGAAAAAATGAAAAGAGACGGGCATAAGAATTTGTTGCAAGGGAGTGGAAAAGACTTAAATCCCAAACAATTGGCTTTTTTTATAAAAACAAAGCTTGGAATATCAAATGATGATATAAAAAATATTACGGGGGTTGATTGTAAAAAAAATACCTTGAAATATTTAATAGAAAAAATTGAGAGTCGTGGAATATTTGTTGGCAAAACAATTTCTCACCACAGAATAAGTGTTAAGGAAATGAGGGGTCTTTTTATTTCTCACGATTATTGTCCTTTTATAGTGATAAATAGAAAAGATTCTCAATCAGCTCAGATATTTTCTCTTGTTCACGAGTTAGCTCATTTTTTTAGAAAGACAGAGGCTGTTTCTAACTCTTTAGAGTTTAGAAAAGACGATGGCATAAATAAAGAGGAAACGTTTTGTAATAGAGTTGCAGTTGAATTATTATTACCATCTGATGATTTTAAGCAAATTTTTTATACTAAATCTGATATTGATTATTTATCGGAAGTTTATAAAGTTAGTACTTTAGCTATATTCTATAGACTTAAGGAACTAAAAAAAATAAAGTCTATTGACAGTGAAATTATAGAGTCATTGATTAAGAAAGAGCAGGAAGAAAATTTAAAATTAAAAAAAAATAAAGAAAAGAATAAAAGTGGAGGGAATTATTTTTATAATATGAGGGATTCTAATGGTAATTTATTTAATAGTATGGTTTCTAAATATTATTTTGAGAACAGGATAGGATACACAGAAGCCTCTAATATCCTTCGGTTTTCAGTAGAAAGTCTATGAAAAATAAAGAAACTAAATATTTATTAGACTCAAATATTTTAATAGGATTCGCTCTTTGGAAGCCAATGTCTTTGGAGTTGAACAAATTTTTTTGGAATAAATTAAGTCAGTTACTTAAGGAAAAAAAATGGTTTTTATTAGATTGTGTTGTCCAAGAAATCGAAAAAACCTTTGATCAGGATTTCAAAAAATGGTGTAAGAAGCAAGTGGAAGATGGTTTGGTATGTAAAAATACTGAGGATGATAAAAAAAGAGCTATAAGTATAAATAATAGCTATAAAATGATTGATGATATCACTGGGAAGTCAGAAGTAGATACATATTTGTTGGCTTTTGCAGAAAGGAATGGCTTGGGAGTTTTTTCTATGGAAAAACAAAAAACCCCCACAGATGCCTTATTTAAAATACCGGATGTTTGTAATTTTCTGGGCATAAAGAGGATAAGCAAACCAAAGGCATTTTTAGAATCCGTAGGTTTTAAGTAATTTTTTGATATTTTTATAATTTTTTAAAATATTATTAAACAAACTGTCTGTAAGATTAGCACAGATAATTTCAAAATGGGTGTTCCCATTTTTTTATTTATTGTTAGTTTTTATATATTGACAGTAATAATTTTTTGATTTATAATATAATTATACATTAATGTATAATTATATGAAAAAACAAAAAATAAACAAAGAGGGGGAAAAATCAAAAACAGATCAATATATTCAGGATTTGTTTATAAATAAATCTTTTTCTATAAAAGATACGGGGCTAACCTATCGAATCATAAACAATTGGAGTGAAAAAGGACTAATTGATCATTTTCGCAAATCAAAGAAAGAGTGGCATAAATTTTCTTTTATACAGCTTGTTGAAATTAGTATTTATAATGAATTTAGAATTGCGGGCTTCTCTTTAGATAAAATATTAAAAATAAAGAGAATGATAAATAAAAAATTCAGATCTCCGGATGGTAATGTTATTTTTATTTATGAAATTAAACAACCGATTACACCATTGTCAAATGCATTATTAAGCGTTTTAAATAATGGAGAAAATTATTTTTTAGTTTCTAACTCAAGTTGTTGTAGTATTAATTTCTTTTCAGAACTGATTTTCGCTGAAATTATTACAGGAATTAGCCCGGCGATGAGCGAAATTTATGAAGAAAATATAGGAATTTTTTTTATAGATATAAAATTATTATTGGCTAAATTAAAAATCAAAATAGAAAATTATAATAGTAAATTAGCTTTATTGCTTAATGCTATTTTAAACTCTGACAGCGCTAATGGAACAGAATTTTTAATTAATTCTTTAGACTCTGATAATTCTAATTTAAAAATTAAAAAAATAAAAAAAAGAGAATATAAAAATATTAGGGAAGTAAAAGATTTGAAAAAGGTAATTAATCAGCCAAATCAGTCAACTACAATTCATTCAGATGATTTTGGGGCTCATAAAATTGTTATTGAAAAAGAAATAAAATAGACTATACGAAAATAGTCTAATTATAAATTATTCTAAAGTAGCAGACGACCTGCTTTGATGGAATGCAATTTGTAATTAGATGGAAAAAAATGAAGAAATTTTAAAAAATGAAGTTGATCTAAAAAAAGAGTTAAATCATAATATTGAAACAGAAGTAGATTTTTTAGCAAATTTATTGATCGATATTTATTTAAAAAATAAAAATGCATAGCCAATATTCAAAATTTAAAAAGGTCTTAAAAAAAACAAATTTTTGTGATGAAGAATCTGTTTTAAAAGAACAAGTTGAATTATTAGAGTCGGGGGTTGGTATAATTGAGGAACAATCTTTGTTATTAAGATCAAAAATAGACTCAATTGGAAAAGATTCTCGCAAAAATTTTGAGATTGGAGAGGTCTTATTGTTTCAATCTGATAGCTTGGAGTATTTTTATAATCTTATGAATTTTCTGATAAATAAAATAAAAACAGACGATAAAAAAAATCTTAGATTTTATTTTCCAAACGTTAGAACATTAATTGATATATATGCTAAAATATTATATTTGTACAATAAAAATGAAGAAGATCAGTCAAGAATTGTTGCTTGTCAATATTTAAAGACATCAAAAGAAATTGATAATATAAAACTCTTTTATGAAATTTTAAAAAGATGTAAAAATCTTTTCGAAGACTGTGGGTATGAGGTTTCTAGTTTTGGAAATTTTCCTAAAAAAAATATGAAAAAAGAATTAGTCGATAATTTTTGTTTTCCGGGAGTAAAGCAAATAATAAAAAATGCTGATTTTAAGAATATTTTACCTGGTTTAAATGAAGATAAAATGAAATTTAGTTTAATAAAAATGCATAGTGCTTGTTGTGAGTATGCACACGGTAGCAGTATTTTAAAAAATTTTTTTGGGAATGAGGATCTGTGGATAATAATTTCGATGAGATCTCTAATAGCCGGAATCATTAAATTGTTTGATGGATGTGATGAAAAAATTAACGAGTGGAATAAAGATTTAATAGCTAAAAATTTAAATTTTTTGCAAATTTATGATAAAAGAAAATTATTTTGATAATATTAATAGATTAAAACAACGATCAGTTATATATTGTCGCGTTTCAACCAGGGAACAAGTTGATGAAGGTAATAGTTTAATTACTCAAGAAAGACTTTGCCGTGATTATGCTTCTAGGCATAATTATGAAGTTGATCGTATTTTTATTGAAGAAGGTGAAAGCGCAAAAACTACTAATAGGACTAAGCTTTTAAAAATGATTGAGTATTGTCGTGTAAACCATTTAGTAATAGATAATATAATAGTTTATTCAGTGGATAGATTGTCTCGAAATACTGATGATTATACAACCCTAAGAACTTTGTTCAAAACTTATAAAATAAGATTAGAATCTGTCACAGAAAGGCTTGAAGATAATCCTTCCGGCAGATTTTTAGAATTTGTATTGGCAGCAAAATCACAACTAGACAACGAAGAAAGGGGTTTAAAGTGTAGAGGAGGTATGATAGAGGGAGTTCGCAGTGGGAGATACGTCTTTATAGCTCCTTTTGGTTATAAGAATGGAGTGTTAAATGGTGAAAAAAATATATTGATTGACGAAGTTAAAGCAAAATATATTAGAAGAATTTTTGAATTGTTGTCTACTCAGCTTTACTCCCCGGAAGATGTTAGAAAAATTATAACCAAGGAAGGAGCGAGATTAGGCCAAAACAAAGTAATAAGTAAACAATATTTTCATAAAATAATTAGAAATAAGGTTTATAAAGGATTTATTGATGTTAAGAGCTTTAATTTGGGTGAAATTAAAGGGTCTTTTGAGCCTATAGTTAGTGAGGACGTCTTTGACAGGGTTCAGCTTGTTTTAAAAAGAAAGGGTAAAAGAATAACGGGTTATAAAACTAATAATCCAGATTTTCCCCTTAGAGGTTTAATAAAGAGCGAGAGAGGTCATAAATTAGATGGAAGCTGGTCTAAAGGTAATGCTAAAGAAAAAATGCCGTATTATCGATTTAGGGGTCTTAATGGCTTTAATACTAGGAGAGATGTGCTTGAAGGTGTGTTTATTGATTTTATTAAAAAATTTGAATTTAAACCCGAAATTATAAATTTGTTGAAGAAGCGTATCGAAGTTAATTGGGAGTATAGAAATTTATCTAATAAAAAGTTGAGATCAAAGATAGAAAGAAACATCTACTCTTTAAAAGAAAAACAAAATCAGATTATTGATAAAAACTTAAAAAGTGTTATTAACGATGATTTAGCAAGAGAGCAATTAGAAAAAATAAGCAATGAAATTAGCAATCTTTCGTATGAGCTTAAAAATTTTGAAGATTCCGACAATGTTGCTGAAGTTCTGAATTATGGTCTTGATTTTATTGGAAACCTCTCCAGCCGTATTAAAGATTTGGAAATTCAGCAAAGAAAAAGTCTTCAATGGTTCCTATTTCCAGAAGGAATCATCTTTGATGGAAAAAAATTACGAACCACTAGAATCCCCTTGATTTTGAATACAAAAAAGACTTCTTTGGATGAGAAGTCTTCTAAGGTGGACCTTAAGGGACTCGAACCCTATTCCAAGGTTTTTATATAAGTTAATAAATATAGGGCGAAAGCAATAAACTATTGTTTTATAAAGGTTTTAAGGTATTATTATTTGTTATCAAGTTTTATTAGCTTTATCCATGTCTCATTACTTTTTGGACACCATTTAGTCATACTTTTGACGGCAATATGGAAAAAAAGTAATGAGACCCCGGGGTAGATTATTGAGACATCCGGTTTTACCACCCCTAAGGCAAAACAGTATGTACCCCATCTTGAGATTTTTATCAAAAAAAGGGGAATATTATCAAGAATTTTTTATTTTTTGTTTTTTAGTGTAGTAAATGCTTTAAGTTTATAGGACTTGTTTTTTTTAAAAAAAATAGTATAATATAGTCATGGTCAGTTTGCTGGCCGTTGAGCTATAGAAGGTTTCCTTCTTAAGCAATAGGGAATATACCAACGGTATATTTGTACCAGCCTTTTTTTGAAAGAGTTGTTGAGGCGTATCAACAACTTTTTTGTTTGTCAAAAAAATATTCTGGCCATTTTGAGTATTTATTTTTTTGAGCAGGAGTAAGAGGAAAGGAGGTTAAAAACCTTATTCGTTTACTGTTTTTTTCAATGATACATCTAACTGCCCAATACCATTGACCGACTTTTTTGTTTAGTATAAAATATATATTTTGGTTTTTTGTATTATATTTAATACTTCTGATTTCTTTTTTTTCCAGTATTTCTTTTATCCAGCAGATTCTTTGAGCTCTAAATTTTTTAAAATCGCCTTGTTTTCCACCTCTCCATGTATGAGTGATTTCTGTGTCGGGAACAAATTTAAAAACAATTAATTTCCCTTCGGGTATATTAATTCCATTGCTATACATTTCTTTAAATTTTTTAATATATTCGGTTTCGTTTTCTTCTCCACCTTAACAACAAAAATCAAAGCCCATATCTATTTTAATTCAATACAAAAAATGTTGAATTTTTTTTCTGATTTTTTAGAGCAGAATTTCAAATTTTCTTTATGTATTTTTTTTGTTAAATATTTTATTAATTCTGATTTTGGCCCACATTTATTTTCTTTTTGGTTGTTGTCATAATTTACCATTCCGGTAAAAAGGTCTGCAATTTGAATAAAAATACTTTGGTGCGATTGTTGTACTTGAACACAGCTTATTTGAGAGTTTGAATATTTTGAAGCCCTAAATTTTAAATAATGCTTTAGGGTATAAACTCTTTTTTTGAGTTTTGTTGGCTTATAATCTAGAAAAACATGATATTTATTATTGTTTTCTAATTTATTTTTAAAAAGTTGGTAATAAAATTTATAAAAACCTTCCTCATGATCGTCGTTGTGATATAGTCCATAGTTGATTCTGCACCTATCTACTTTTATACAATGGAAAGCAATGCAGTCGTTATTAATAAACAAATCAATAATATCTTGATAAAATAGTTTATTTCTTTCGGAGGATTTGTTCCATTTTATTTCGCCATAATAACTATATTTATCTCTTATCCTTTTTATAATTTCTTTAAAATGATCACGTTTTTTTCTAGGTATAAAAAGACCCCCAATAATTATATATGGGTTTGAAAAGTTTTCTACGCTACTTTCGTCGCAATAAATATTATATTCTTTCATATTTTTATTACTAAATATATTTTATATCTTATTTTTAATATAGTCAAAAATTCTTAATTTTTAGAACTTTCTTGATTTTTTATTAATTTTATAAGATAATATAAGTACAATTTATAGACCTAAACCTTAATTTATTAAGGCATGGTTTAAAGCCCTACACAGCAGAAATGGTCTTCTGACCGATTTTAGCTGTGTAGGCGCATGCTCGAAAGGGTGTGTTAATCGTGTCGGGGGACCTTTTTTGTTTAATCATTAATAATAAAAATATGAAAAATGTTAGATTAAAATTGTTTTTACTGTTATTAATATGCTTTTTTCCTTTTATTGCTAAGGCTTCTAGTGGGGCATGCTCAGGACATGGAGGAATTAATTGTTCTGCTGGTGCTGATTATGATGGAAGTGTAATTTGTAACGATGGTTGGAGAGATAGCTCTGTTAAATATTATGATGCCGACGAATGTGCTTCAAAATATATTTACATAGACGATATCGACCAATATAATAAAATTATAAATGATATACAAATATCTTGTGACTCTAACAGTAATCAGATTAAATCTTCATATCAGCAGCAAATAGAAGAGATTGAAAAAGAATATTTAAATTTAGAAAATTCATTAAAATCTCGTCTCATTAAATTAGGTGTTAATCCTTCTGACTCTTCTTGGTCTAATGCCATTAATGGTAATAATCAAAGATTAAACGATGCAAAGCAAGTAATTATAAGTGAAATGAATTTGTATCTTAATGAGGAAGAGACAAATTGTTCTAAGAAAAAATCGGTTTATATTTATGATGAAGATTTGTATAATAGAATTTGTATCTCAAAGCTCGGACAATATTCGAAATTTAATAAGGAAACGAAAGAGTGTGACTGTGTTGATGGTTATAATCTTGGTTATGACTGGACTTTTTTGACTTGCATAAAAAAGACTGATTGTAACGACGGATATGTTTTGAGCGAAGGGAAATGTATTTCACATACTGAAAATTGTAAAATTTTTTTTGGTGATAATGTTTATGGTATTAAAGACGTTAATAATGTAGGAGGAAGTTCTTGCTATTGTAATCAAGGGTATAAATGGAGTGACGACAAAAAACATTGTATTTTAAGTCAGGTAGCTACGGATAATAAATTGCAAATTGATTTGCTAACAAAAAATAATGAAGTTGATATTTTTATTAAAAGAGAAAAAGAGTTTATTGAGAAGGTTGATTTTGAATTGTCTAAAAGAATGGGGGGTAAAATTTTACTACAAGTTGAATCTAGTGGTGAAGGTTGGTATGTGAATCCTGAAAATAATAAAAGATATTTTCTTGGTCGTCCAGCCGACGCCTTTGATGTAATGAGAGAATTAGGTCTTGGTGTAAGCAATAAAGATTTTGATAGCTTCAAGGGGCTCGCCCCTAAAAGATTATCTGGCAGAATTCTGTTAAAAGTTGAAGATTCCGGAAAAGCTTATTATGTTAATCCAGTTAATTTAAAGATGCACTTTTTGGGGAGACCATCGGACGCTTTTGATGTTATGCGTGATTTAGGCTTGGGAATATCAAATAATGATATAAGGAAAATAGACATTAATTAAATTTATTATATGGATGTTGATTATAGACCAATTTTAAGAGAAAGCAATATTTTGTT
>Ga0265294_10000928_pt1 | contig 39505 bp, 35 predicted proteins | sample MunlanPumphouse3_FD_192504 | JGI IMG/M metagenome (GOLD analysis project Ga0265294, IMG submission 192504) | Groundwater microbial communities from a municipal landfill in Southern Ontario, Canada - Pumphouse #3 | ecosystem: Environmental > Aquatic > Deep subsurface > Groundwater | place... | reverse complement strand
TCAACATAAATTAGTTTAGAGAGTGAGGGGAATAGATTTGGTTACAATGTCTAAATGAATTGTTTGTACATCAAAGCAAATCATTGTTTTACTTGAAGTAGTTTATCTATACTTTGTATTCACCAGCCGCCAATACTCATCCCACGCCCATCTGTCCGAGGATGCAAGATTTAAAAGCCTACCAATGTCAGATTCTATCTCACTTGTCAAGTATTTATGTGTGATTACAAACCACATCAGATAGCTCTGTAAGTATTTGGTAGCCACTCCTCTAAATCGTTGCAACCAAACCTTGAAATCATCTATATGCTTATCGACTACTTGTACACTGTATACACCGCGTCTAATCTGCGTTTTGTTTACAACAACTTTTTTACTTTTGGTCCCCTTCACAGCTTTTTTGAATTCCTTCTTTTGCTTCACACATATTAAGTTGCTATCTGTCACTCTATGCGATAGCTCTTCCCTTATCTGACTATTGGTTACTTTTTTGCGTCCTACGTGTTTGAAAAGTAAATTGCCTTCCCTGTCTGTCATTACTAGCACAGCTACTTTGGGATGTTTCTTTTTCTTTGCTTTTTCGTATTCTTTTCGGCTTCTGTATTTACGACCTTTTTCTGAATATTTCATTAGTAGCTCGTCAGCCTCTACAATGCCTGAGAAGCTGATACCTCCTTGTAATGATTTGATCGCTGCTAGTATCTTGTGTCGCCAATTGAAGCTCGTTCTCAGACTTATGCCTACCTCCGATGCGCAAGCTCTTAGACTTTTGCCTTCTAACATGCATTTTAGGTAATCGAGCATTTTATCAGCTTTTCGCATGCGATATACGAAGGTTCTGGCTGTTTCGCGGTATTGTCGGCCACAATCTTTGCATTTGTACACTTGTTTGCCGTCGCGTACTCCAGCTTTTATTACATTTTCGCTTTCGCATCTAGGACAGATGGGGGCTGTGCTTTGTATTTTTAGCTTCTGATAATCTACGGCTGTGTAGTTGTTTTCTAATAAAAATTGATATAGATTATCTAGAAATCTACGTTTTTGTTCTTTGGGTAGAGCTTGATAATCTAATAGATTGAAGTTATCCATAATTATTTTTTTGTAAAATTAAATAAAAATTATTTGATGGTAGTATAAACTACGTAAAGTAAAACAAAGATTAATTTCAGGAAGCCTCCCAACCAATAAAATACTTCTTTGCAATAAATAATAAGAATAAGAGTTTCAAACTTAATATCTCTATGTAAATTATAATAAAATTTTTTACATTTTTGAAAATTTAAAAATATAGTCTAATCTTTATCTTGCAGAGCTTCTCTCAATATTTTTAGTTTTGCTTTTCCGATTAATGTTTCTATTTCTTCATCTTTAGCTTTTTTAATATTTTCTACCGAACCGAAATGTTCTAATAGTTTTGTAGCTGTCTTAGGTCCTATACCTTTAATATCTACTAATTGAGTTTTTATTGTGTCTTTGCTACGCAACCTGCGATGATGCGTGATACCAAATCTATGTGCCTCATCTCTAGCTCTTTGTATGAGCTTAAGAGTAGGACTTTTTTTATCAATATTCAGAGGTATAGGATCATGAGGTTTATATATCTCTTCTAATTTTTTAGCTATCCCTATGATTGGTATATTTTCTAATCCTAATTTTTCTAAAGCATCGTATGCTGAGTGCAGTTGTCCTTTGCCACCATCAATTATTATTAGATCAGGTAGGGGTTTATTTTCTTCTGTTTGTCGTTTATATCTACGATAGACTACTTCATGCATTGTAGCGAAATCATTTATCCCTTTCACTGTTTTAACATTAAAAATACGATATTCTGATTTTGCTGGTTTACCATCTATGAATACTACACATGATGATACTGGATATGTTCCTTGAATATTAGAATTATCAAAACATTCGATGCGTTTAGGTAAGGTAGGTAAGTGTAAATCCGATTTTACTTTCTCTAATAGTTGATTAATATATTTATTAGAATCCGTTATTGCTCTACGTTTATCATTTTCGGTTTTTCGTTCTTGGGCATTGCGTAGACAAAATTTTAATAAATCAGCTTTGTAACCTATTTTAGGTACAGTGATATGCACGTTATCTATTGGAAATGAAATAGGAAATGGCACTATAAGCTCTGGTTGCAGACCATCCCATTGGTCATACAACTCACCTATAGCATATAGTAATAGCTCTTCACTAGTTTCATTTAGTTTTTTTTCTATATGAAAAATTATGCTATTAACAATAGATCCATTCTGCACTCTAATAGCTGATATATATGCTTCGTTGTCATTTTCTATTAAATTAATAGCATCTAGATTATTTTCTTGAGTAGTTACTATGATACTTCGTGAGGAATATGATTTAAGTTTTTCCCATTTTATTTTCCATTGATGTGCCTCCTCGAAGTTTAGATTCTCAGCTTCTTTTTGCATTTTGTCATAAAGAAAGTTTTCTACTATTTTCGTTTTACCTTTAATGATATCTCTGGCTAGATTAATGTAATGGTCATATTCTATTTCATTTATTAATCCTACGCAAGGACCTTTACATTTTTTTAGATGATACTCTAGGCATACTTTATAATTTCCATTCTTTATTTTTTTCTCGGATAAATTTAACTTACAAGTGCGTAATGGAAAAATTTTGTGCATGAGTTCTAATAAAGATTTAGCTGTTCTCACTGAAGCATAGGGACCGTAGTATTCTGCATTATGAATGTGCCTATTTCTAGTTAAAAAAATACGCGGGAAAGGCTCATCAGTAATAGCAATAAATGGATAGCTTTTGTCGTCTTTTAATTGCATATTGTACCGAGGCTTTAGATTTTTGATCATATTATTTTCAAGTAGTAGTGCCTCTAGTTCAGTATTAGTAACAATAGTCTCGATTCGTTCGATTTTTTTAACCATTATTCGTAGTCTAGCACTATTATGTTGTGTGCGAAAGTATGATGAGACTCGACTTTTTAAATTTTTTGCCTTGCCTACATATAAAATATTATCATCTTTATCGTAAAATCTATAAACACCAGGACTTTTGGGTAAAGTTTTTAATATTATAGATATTTGCCCTTCATTCATTTTTTAGAAATTATTTTTCTAATTTTATTTATTTGTTTTATATAATTCTCGCAATTTAGCATATTTCAAAAAAACACCATAAGCTGAGATCATTGATATTTGAAAGCCTTCGTATCCATCTAAAAAACCAGCATGATAAATATAATGATTAATAAATTTATGAAGTGGTTTTATAAAAAAATGCCAAAAATTTGGTTTTATTTTATATTTATAGAGCTCATTAGCTGATATTTGTGTGAATTTTTCTAATTGATTTAAATGATCATTTAGAGTAAAATATGAGTAGTGGAGTATATCAGCATTTATATGTTTAATATTATTACTATTGGTGAGCTCAAGTCTATCATGAGGATTTATGCCGCACCATTGAGCTAAATCTTTGCGTACTAGTCTGAGTTTTTTGTCTGGATACCATCCTGTATGCCTAATCCATCTACCACAGTAGTATGTGAGTCTATTCATGGTATATCCGTCAGCAGTAGGATTTTTTTTAATTTCTTGGATTTTGTTTTTTAATTTATCTGACAATGCCTCATCTGCATCTAGTGATAATACCCATGTGTAGTTAGCCTTTTGAAGTGCAATATTTTTCTGTTCTATATGACCTTCAAATTTATTTTCTATCACAATAGCACCTAAATCTAGAGCTATATCTTTAGTTTTATCGGTAGAATAAGAATCTACTACTATTATTTCATCGGCTATTTCTTTGACAGAATTAATACACCGTGCAATATTTTTCTCTTCATTAAATGTAATAATAACTATAGATAGTTTATTTTCATTTTTATGCATAATAAACAAAATAAAAAAATACTCAAAAAAAATTGATTTACAAATTTAATAAATGTTTGATAATTAGGTGTATTCATTTACAACATTTTTGATAATTAAAAAAAAAATTAATCTTTACGTAGTAATATAAAAAACCTTAAAAAAATCAGTTATATTTTTCTTGTTAATTAATTTAAGTTGTTTATATTTGTTTTTTGGGTCTTAGTCTATAAAATTAAAAATAAATTGAAGCAATAGTAAAAACACCTATTATTATAAATAACAATCCAGAAACAATTGATAGTGTCTTGGCCTTTACATACTTCATTAAAATATTTCCAAGGAAAATAGACAAAATAGTCATAACAGAAATACCGATAATAGTACCTAAAAAAACTAAAGGTGGATTATACTGTGTAGCTAAGGTAGCTGCGGCTATCTGAGTTTTATCACCCCATTCACTTAAAAATATTAATAAAAAACCAGTTATAAAAGGATTAATATTAGTTTTAGTAAAGTTAATTTCCTTTTCATATCTTACCAAAGTTATTATACCAAAAATCAAAAAAATCAAACCAGCTATTATTGTCATTATATTTTTAGGTATTAATTCAGCTATTAAGCCTCCCGCAAGTATGGCTAATCCATCTACTATAGCAAAAGCCAATAAAACACCAAAAAATAAAGCAAAGTATTTTTTTGTTTTTGATGCTATTACAATTATAAGTAATTGAGTTTTATCAGCAAATTCAGCAACCCCGATTAGTAAAAATGGAATAATAAAATCTCTAAACATTTGTATGGCTATTTTTTAATTTTTTTTGTAAAATTAATTTAAAGAAATGATATTTTATAAATTAATTTATAAATAAATAGTAAAAATATTTTTATATTACTAACTCATAAATTTAAACTATATTTGCTAAAAATTAAATAATTATGAAAATAAATCTTGTAACTGGAGCATGTGGATTTGTTGGTAGAAATATGGTTAAAAGGTTGTATAGTACCACCACTGATCATGTTTTTATGGTTGATGACCTTAGCATTGGCATTCATCCAAGTGAATGGTTCCCAAATTATTATCCATCTGATTATAATGGTTTAGAAGTTTTAGATCCTGACAAAAGAGTTTATTTTTGGAAGGGAGATTTACGAGAATTACTATTTAATTTTCGTGAAAATCCCAGATATATTCAGGAAACTTATAAATTAGATTTTGATAAATTTTCTGATGTATTTCATTTTGCTGCTATTGTAGGTGGACGCTTAAAGATAGATGGGGACCCTGTACAAGTAGGGTTAGATCTATCAATAGATGCAGAGTTATTTTACTGGGCGGTACGCAATATGCCTGATAGATTGCTTTATCCTAGTAGTAGTGCAGCATATCCTGTAGATTTACAAACTGAGGAGACGGCCTTAGCACTAAAAGAAGAATATATTGATTTCGATTCTTTGCGTATCGGTGTACCAGACATGACCTATGGATGGTCAAAGCTAACAGGAGAATTTTTAGCAAAGATAGCAGCTAAACATTATGGACTCAAAGTAGTGTGTATTAGACCATTTAGTGGTTATGGAGAAGATCAGGATCTCAGTTATCCAGTGCCAGCGTTAGCTGCTCGTGCCGCTGCCAAAGAAGATCCTTTCGTAGTATGGGGCACAGGCAAGCAAGCTCGAGATTTTATCCATATAGATGATATTATCGATTTTATCTTTGTTTTAATGGATAATGTGCATGACGGCTCAGGATGGAATATTGGTTCTGGTAAATTAACATCATTTTTAGAAATTATTGATTTATTTACTAAATTTGCTGGTTATAAGCCTACTATTAAGCCACTTATAGATAAACCTATGGGAGTGCATTCTCGCTATGCTGATATGACTAAGGTGTTTTCTACATTCGATTGGCGTCCAAAAGTTAGTTTAGAAGAGGGAATGTATAGAGTATATAAAGCTCAATTAGAGAAATTAAATAAAAATAAATAATTTTTATGCGGATAATTTGTTTTGGGCCTGGCCCTCAATTTAAAGGTGGGCTTGCTAATTACAACACTTCTCTTGCTAAAGCTTTTAGTGAGTTTGACAAGGCAGAAGTGCATATAGTATCTTGGACTAATCAATATCCTAGCATTGTACCTCGCGATTTCATTGATAGGAAAAGCAGGTATAATGCACTCGAAGGTACTGATATCAAAGTGCATTATCTGACTAATTATAATAATCCTTTTAGTTGGATTAAAACGGCTAAACTTATTAAAGATATTAATCCTGATATTGCTATCTTTCAATGGTCTATAGCTATGCAAGGGTTACCTCTCAGATATATCGTTACTTGGCTAAAAAAACATTCTAATATTCATATTATCTTTGATTTACATTTTGTAGTACAGAAAGAAAGTAGCTCCTTAGATAAATTTTTTACAAAATTCGCCCTTAAGCATGTCCCTCATTTTATTGTACATTCTAAAAAAACTTTTGATGAACTTTGTGATGTTTTACCTAAAAGGCAGTTTCAGTTAGTACAAGAGTTTAATCCAAAAAAAAGTGATTCACAAGTGATACACCTCTATCACCCTATCTATGATATGTTTAAGCCAAACGAAGATTTCGATGTAGAAACTTTCAAAAAAGAACTAGGATTGCAAAAGTATGTTTTTCTATTTTTTGGATTTATCCGCAAATATAAAGGTTTACATAATGCTATAAAAGCCTTTGCAGAATTATCAAAAGATAGAGACGATGTATCTTTATTGATAGTAGGTGAAGCTTTTTGGTCTACCTTAGACAAGAAAAAATGGACTACACGGGTTAAAAAATGGCTCTTTAATGTTGCACAAAGTATTTTTAGAAAAGATACTGAAAGTGAAGATAATTATCGTCCCTTAGATTTAGTAAAAGAGCTTGGTATAGAGGATAAAGTATTATCTTTGATAGAATATGTGCCTAATGAGGAGGTATATAAATATTTTCAGGCTAGTGATGCTATAGTTTTGTTTTATGAATATGCTACTCCATCAGGGGTGGAATCTATGGCATATAATTTTAAAATCCCAATAATAGCTACTGCAGTTGGACATTTTCCAGAAACTATAATAAATGGCGTTAATGGTTATCTAGCAGATCCTGATGATATCAAATCTATGGCTGAAGCTATGAAAAAAATTATTGAAAAACCTATCCATAGAGCAAATATCGAAAAAATAGCTAATGAAAAATCTTGGCATGCATATGCTGAAGCTATTGTAAAAAATATTTATACCAACTTTACAAATAAGTAAAATATAAATTTTCAAACACAGTCATTAGATAAAAATAAAGACACATTTTTTTTAAAAAAATGTGTCTTTATTTTTAATTGTTGATTTTAAATACTAAATTATTATCCGAGATAGGCTTTTAAATTTTTAGATCTATTACCATTTTTAAGTTTTTTAATTGCCTTTTCTTTTATTTGGCGTACCCTTTCACGAGTGAGTTTATATTTATCTGCTATTTCATCTAGAGAATAGGGGTGTGCATAACCAATACCATAGTACATATTTATGATATCTCTTTCTTTTTTAGTAAGGCTAGACAATGCACGTTGAATTTCTTTTGATAAGCTTTCTTGCATCAATGAATGATCAGTAGAAGGGGCATCACTAGGAACGAAAAGATCTAACATAGTAGCATCTTCATCTGGTGATATAGGGGCATCCACAGATACATGTTTGCCACTTATTCTGATAGATTCGGCAACTTTAGATTCGGGTATGTCTACTAAATCTGCTATTTCTTCAACCGATGGGGCACGCTCAAGCTCTTGTTCTAATTTAGCAGATTCTTTAGAAATTTTGTTAATAGAACCTATTTGATTGAGAGGCAGTCTGACTATGCGACTCTGTTCTGCAATGGCTTGCAAGATAGATTGACGTATCCACCATACAGCATAAGAAATAAATTTGAAACCACGCGTTTCATCGAAGCGTTCTGCTGCTTTTATTAAGCCTATATTACCTTCATTTATTAAATCTTGTAGACTTAATCCTTGATTTTGATATTGCTTAGCTACGCTAACTACGAAACGCAAATTTGCCTTAACTAATTTGTTTCTTGCTGCTTCATCACCTTGTTTAATGCGCTGAGCTAATTTAACCTCTTCCTCAGGAGTTATTAGCTCTTCTCTACCTATCTCCTGCAAATAATCATCCAATGAGGTATAATCCCTATTGGTGATCGAACGTGTAATTTTTAATTGTCTCATATGTTTTAATACCTCTTTTTTATGTATTTTCTCATGTATTTTTTTTTAATTAATAATTTATACTATAAAAAAGTATACAAAATTACAAAATTTTTTTGATATGGCAAAATATTTATGTAGCAACATTATAATGTAAACGCATAATAAGCTCGAATTCCATTAGGATATACACCTTCTATCAGTACTGCTCCCTTTCTATTTTTTAAAGCTTTTTCAATATCTTCCACAGAATTGATAGGTTTATGGTCTATTTCAGTAATAATAAAATCTTTTTTGATTCCCGCTCTTTGAAGTGGTCCCCCTTCTATATTTATTATTTGCAGACCATGATCTAGGTTGAGTTTGGCCATTAAATCTGGAGAAGGTTTTTCGAAACTAGCACCTAAGATAGATTGCACTGTCATATCTTCTCGTTTCACTGGTTTAGAATCACCATATTTATTTAATAGTTGAATTTTTGCTGTTTTCACTTTATTTCCTGTTTTATATTCTACAGTAATCCAGTCTCCGATATTTTTTTCATTAATTTTTTCTACTAATCTAGAAGCAGAATTAATCTCTTCTCCATCGAGTTTCAAAATAACATCACCAACATCTAAACCAGCCTTAAAAGCAGCGCTATTAGGAGTAACGGCCGTTATCAAAACACCTTTTATCTCATCAATGTTATATTTTTTAGCTATTTCGGAATTTATATCAGTTATGCTAACGCCCAAATAAGGTCTTTGCACAAAACCATAGTTGATAATATCATTAGCAACTTTTTTAGCTAAATTAGATGGTATGGCAAAAGAGTATCCGATAAAGGCACCGGTTTTAGTTGCTATTGCTGTATTGATACCTATTAGATTGCCGTATATATCTACTAATGCACCACCACTATTACCAGGATTTACTGCTGCATCAGTTTGTATAAAAGATTCTACTGCATCTGCAGATTCTAATATATTAATATTTCTAGCTTTAGCACTTACTATACCAGCTGTTACTGTTGATGTAAGATTAAAAGGATTGCCAACTGCTAAAACCCATTCTCCTATTTCTATATCATCACTATTACCAAATTCCATATATGGTAGGTTTTTAGCATCTATTTTTATTATAGCTAGATCGGTGCTAGGATCATTACCTATTATTTTAGCTTGAAATTCTCTATTGTCATTTAGTGTAACTATAATTATATTAGCATCTTGCACTACGTGATTATTTGTAATTATATATCCTTCGGGACTTATTATTATACCTGAGCCCCCTCCGATTATTGTTTGCTCACGACTAGGACCACCAAAGAATTTAAAAAAATCATAAAAAGGAGCAAAAAAATCATCATAATAAATATTTTTAAAAGTAAAAGTAGTTTTGATATTTACTACAGCAGGTATAGCTTTTTTGGCAGCATATCTGAAATCTGGAAATTTGATAGTATCACCTATGATAGCATATTTTTCATAATTATAATTGTTTCTGTTTTCACTCGCTTTACTAGGACTAGCTGTAAAGCTATATATAACTATAAAAAATAGTACTAATGTGCAAACACTCATTACTTTTTGAAAGTAATTCCAAAATTTTTCTACTTTTTCTTTTTTCATAATTTTATTAATTTTTATTTCTTTATTAATATCATCAAATATTATTCCATTTTTTTATTAATTAATTTTTTATTTTTATTTTCATTTTAAAAAAAAGATGTACATTTGTAAATGTCAAAATGGCATATATGAATAAAAAGGGATACTTTTTTGTTATTGGTATTATAGGTGGCATCATATTATGTATCATTTTAATATATGCTTTTTTGCCTAGGTTTAAAAATTTGGTTTATCAACCTGAATTTTTTTATTATTCTGATATCATTGATGAATACGAAATAAATAAAAAAAGATCTTTTGATATGATGGAGTCTCGTTTTAGAAAATTATACAAAAGTAATTTCAAATTATTAATTAATGACTCAATTAATAATAATAACAATGATAGTTTAACTAGTGCAAAAATATTGAATATTAAAAATAAGGATACGATTTTTAAACTTTTATATTACAATATTTTGGATTCACTCCTTAAAATATCAGGATATAAATATGTAGATTCTATTACTTTAGATTCATTAGTAAAGGTAATGATATTAGATTCAATAGAAAAAATAAAAATCGATAGCACAAAAGTATTTTTTTAATGAACAATGAAAATTTTTTTATTAAAAATAATTTTCATATAAAATATTTAATGTAAATTTGAAGTCAAAAATTTTTAATTATGAAATTTATTGTATCAAATGCGGAATTAAGCAAAGCAATTAATAGTATTAGCTCAGTACCTATTGCAAATAATGTTATTAAGATTTTAGAAAATTTTTTGTTCAAGGTGAACAATAGTAAATTAACTATCACGGCTACAGATGGTGATACCAGAGCTAGTGTAACTATAGATCTCATTGAGAGTGATGGAGAAGGCGAAATAGTGATGCCATCAAAATTGCTTCAAGAGTACTTGAAAAATGTACCTTATATCCCTATTGCGTTTAATATGGATACAACCGGTGAAAATAATTATCAAATAACTATTTCAGCGGGTAGTGGAGTATATCGTATGGTAGGAATGGATGCAGAAAACTATCCTACAATGCCTCAAATACCCGATGCTAGGACTGTGAAATTGAATAGTACTGTACTGTCTACAGCTTTAGAATATACTTTATTTTGTGCAGCTGTGGTAGATTATAGACAGATACTCACAGGTGTAAATTTTGATTTTCGTGATGAAAAACTAAATGTAGTGTCTACAGATAGTCATAGATTGGTTCGTTATCGCAGATTTAACATTGAAACTGAGGAAGATTTTAATTTTGTAGTTAAAAGAAAACCATTACAAATACTCAGAAATTTAATTGATACAGACACAGATGTAGAGATTAACTTTAACGAAACTAATGTATCTTTCGAATTTGAAAACATAATGATATCTTGCAAATTATTAGAAGGTGTATTCCCAGACTATGATAGAGTGATACCACCTACATTTGAAAACAAATTATTAATAGATAAAGAATCTTTTATCTCCGCTCTGAAACGTGTAGCTGTATTTACTGACAAAGCTACCAACCAAATAAGGATGCATATAGAAGGGCAAGAAATTACTTTATCTGGCAATGATGAGGAATATGCTAATGAAGGTATCGAAAAGCTCCCTTGTACCTACGAAGGCCAAGATATGGATATATCTTTTAATAGTAAAACCTTTATGGAAATGCTACAACATTTAGATTGTGATAATATATATATCCTTATGAATAAACCTAATACTGCTATCGTGATAACACCTGCAGAAGAAAACGAATCAGAAGATATAGTAATGTTGCATATGCCTATTTCATTAAAAGGAAGTGAAGATTATTATTAAACCTTTTTTTTTTGACATATTAAAAATTTTAAGAAATCTTATATATTTTTTTGTATAAAACTATTAAGGTAAAAGATTGAATTTTTCACAAATTTTCATCCACTTTACTAGCTCTATATTTATTAGTCAAGTCATTGTATGTATTTAATAAAATGGCTTCGATATTTTTAGTTGCATATTGTGTATCGCCATTATAATTATTTACAATAGTCACAAAAGCTATTGTATCCATACCATCGGGTAGATCAAAATATCCAGCAAAAGCTCTAGTATTGCGCAAATAACCACTTTTAGCTCTTAAATTATTCTCAAGAGGGGTTCCCTTCAAAAATTTTTTCAAAGTACCATTGATACCAGCTACTGGCAAGGAATTATATAAAGAATGAAACCAATTAGAATTATAAGATGCTATTAAAAGTGTCAAAACTGCATCAGCAGTCAATTTATTTTTTCTACTTAGTCCACTACCATCACAGATATTTATATCCGTGGTATCGGAGCCGAATTTATAAATAAGTTGTTTAGCCAATGAACCATAGGATTCATAAGATCCATCACTAAGTTTCTTAGCAATAGCTTTTGCCAAAATTTCTGCACCTACATTATAACTATGAGTCAGTGTAAAAGAAATAATACTATCTAAAGGCATAGATTTATATTCGAAAATTAATTTTTTAGACTCATAAGATATAGTATCTGTATATGAAGCTTTGAGTGTTCCGATTAGAAAGATATCATTTATTAATAAAGTATTTTGAGTTTTCCAAGCAAAACCATAAGCTGGGTCTGGGCTAGATGCTTTCACAAAGAGAGTTTCTCCTTTACCCCTTGGGATTGTACCAGAGAAAATATAATTTTTTTCTAAAGGTTTGCCAGAGACATGAGTGTAATTACCATAGGATCTATTAGCTACTTTTACTCTATTTTGATAATTGACATGAGGGAAAACTGGTTCTGTATATATTAATTTAGCGGTTTTACCATATTCTTGGTTTAACTTATAAGCTATTTTCCAAGTATTACCATTATACATAAGAGAAGATGCTCCTGCACCATAATAATTGCCAATATCCTCATATTCATAAGTTTTAGGAATTATCTCATCACCAAAATAGCTTGCATCTGCTATGATATTGCCATATAAAGTATCTATGCCCATTTGCTTTAAAATATTAACTAATGAATCAAAGAATTTATTGCCTTCAGGAAAATCTTCTCCAATCAAAGGATCGCCAGTTCCGAATAAATATAGGTTTCCATGCCACACATTATTTTTTTGATAACCAGAAAGATATGCATTTGTAGTAAATCTAAAGCTATCACCCAAATAATAATATGAAGATATGGCGGTTACCAATTTATTAACTGATGCTGGTATTAACGGTTTATATTGATTTATAGACAAAAGAGTTTCAGATTTTGATAAGCTATAAAGTATAAATGAATATGAATTTTTATCAACTCTGTGATCATTATTTAATGGAGATAATATAAATGATTCATTTAGGGATTGTGCAGATAAATTGAATACACTTAATAAAGCAAAAATAATGATAAGTTTTTTCATTTGTATATAGTTTTTTTTTAAAAAAGTTTGATAATTAATGTCAAATTTAAGAAAAAATATTCATAGTAATATGATTTTTATCTTATAGATATTTCATAATATTAACATTTCTATTAAAAATCAATTATTTTAATAAATTTTTAATAACAAATTGCACCCATGGATCTTTAATGGGATCATTAAAATTGGGTTGAGCCCATTCTAAAGGGTAATGAATATCTATCGGTTCTCTATCATATTCTGGAAATTGTACAAACTCTAATAAGCTCAAGGAGACAGAAATATGAGAATGTGGTAATAAAAATATTTTACTTTGTCCGAAAGTACCTTTTTTAGTCCCTCCTGGGGGCAATCCAACTAAATAAGTATTAGGACGATGGGCCAAAAGATTAGCAGCTAGAGAAGATGCAGATATACTACCACCATCAGTTAATACATAAATAGTACCATTAAAATGATTTTTGTGTGGTTTAGTTTCTTTGTTTATTTCATATACTGATGGGCCTTTATAACCAGCTTTTAATAATTTAAGCTCTTTATTTTTAATAGATTTTAATGTTAAAATAAAATTATACCATTCTTTTTGCAATAGTGAATTTTTTAATAATAATTGATCAGTCCATTTACTGGGATTTACTCTATATGTTTTGACATATGTAAAAGGTGCAGGCATTAAGTATTTCAAAAAATCTTCTGCTACTTTCACATAACCACCGGGATTGCCTCGTAGATCTAAAATAAGGTACGAAATATTATATTTATTCAAATTCGAAATCACTATAGGCATGAGTTGATCGGGAGTATTATATTTATTATTTAAAAAATCAGAAACATATAAATAGCCCATATTGATAGTAGGATATAGTTTAAATTTATACGGATTTGATAAATCTTCTATATATGGAGCAAAAAAGGATTGTGAGCTTTTGATATCACGCATAGAGATACCATCTATTATATATTTTATTGTATCATTATTTATTTCATCGAGCAAAACACAATTATTTATGTTTTTAACTTGATAAATGAATGGGAAATAATAATAGAATAACAATGAAGCATTATTGTCTTTTGTGGTTCGCAAACCTAAATCTGCATTGCATAGATTAGCTAAGGTACTATAAATTTCGCTAGCATCTATATCATTAATAGATAAAATACGAGTATTATTAAAAAATTTATTATTAGAAACATCTTTTAATAAATAAATCTTGCCATCATTAAATGCCACTACACCGCCAAAAAATTTAGGAAAAACTTTTTGTGCAGCATAATAATTTAAATCTAACATTAGATGGGAATCATCAATTTTAGAAAAGATATATGCTAATCTTACAAAAAATTCGTTGATTGAGACACTATCATCGATAGAAAAAAATAAATTAGCAAAAGCATTTTTCAAAAAAACAGTATCAGCTACTTCGCTAATATTAGGATGTGCGTTGCATAAATATTGATATAAATGAGCTAGATCTATATACGCTTCATGCTTAGACATTTTATAGTCTTTATAATCCTGAGCTGTAGCATCCCAACTAATAAAAATCAAAAATAATGAAAATATCTTAATAAATGATTTCATTCTTTTTTTGCAAATATATTAAATTCAAATAACAAACTAATAATTTTAAAATAACTTATAAATCAGATCCTTTATAATAAATCAAGGGTTAATAATCAAATTAGGAAAGATTTAAAGATAGAGTGGGAGACATTTTTTATATTGTTAATTTACTATTTTAGTATATTTCAAGTTAAGATTATTCATAGGATTTGTATTTAGCCCTTTAACGTATGGCTGCAAAAGCCTGATCGAAACATCGTAGTATAATGGTACTACTGGCATCTCTTCTATCAAGATTTTATTCATTTGTTTAATAATTTCATATTTATCAGCATTAGATGTTTTCAGTAGACTGAGATATAATTCATCAAAAGTATTATTCTTGAAATGAGTATAGTTAGGTCCTTTAGGAGGTATATTATTACTAAAAAAAATCGCAAAATAATTTTCTGCGTCGGGATAATCAGCTATCCAGCTACCTCTGAAAAACTGAGCTTGTCCTTTAAACATTAGATCTCGCAATGTGGCGGGAGGCATTAATTCTATACTAATATCTAATCCTATTTTACTTAATTGATTTTGTATATATTCTGCTATGTCTATATATGTATCATTAGTTAGTAGGGTGATTTTAGGTTTATTAGGCATATCCATATAACCTGAGGCAATAAGTAATTGTTTAGCGTAGTGAGGGTCATAGTTCAAATATTTATTAGAGCTATCTAATGGATTTAATATAGGAGGAATGAATCCATATAATGCAGGATATCCGAGATTGTTTCTCAGATATTTCATCATAGATATTCTATCTATTCCTAGAGATATAGCTTTTCTTAATTCTTTATTATTAAAAGGTGTATCATCACTAATCAAAAAACCGAGATATTCAGTATTCAAGAAAATACTTTTCTGAAAAATATATTTGTTTTTAAACTCTGGCTTTAATTCGCCATTATCAGTAAATAATATATCTTTAAACGATGGATCTATTCCGGATAAGAAATCAAAATCGCCCAGAAGGAAATCCATAAAAGCTACTTGTTTATCTTTGATAAATGATATAGACACTCCATCTAGGTATGGTAATTTATTGCCCAAGCTATCAAACTCAAAGTAATTTTCATTTTTAGCGAGTAATAATTTCACATCTTTTTTCCAATATTTAAAAACAAAAGGTCCTGTGCCTATAGGGTGATGCGAAAAACTTTCGCCATACATTTGTATAGCTTCTCTGGGTATAATACTACAATATGGCATTGCTAAGATAGACAAAAATGAAGTAAAAGGTTTTTTCAGATAAATCACAACAGTAGAGTCGTTTATAGCTTTTACGCTCAAATTATTATTATTTGTAGATATAGGGCTCATTACCCATCTACCTGGTGAGGCAGTTTTTTCGTCAGCTAGTCTTTGTAAACTATAAACTACGTCGTCGGCTATTAATTTACGAGTTTCATTCTCAAAGCATTTATCATTATGAAAAAAAACATTGTCTCGTAAGTGAAATATATATCGACATCCATCATGTGATATTTCCCAACTTTTAGCTAAGCTAGGTAATAAATTTAATGAATCATCGAAGCTCACTAATGTATTAAAAAGCTGTTGTACGACCCAGATATGTGCCTGATCGCGAGCAAAGGCTGGATCTAAAGAATATAATCCTGCAGGCTGATTGTAGTGGAATATTTGTTTATTATTATTTATTTCTGTTTTATAATTTTTATTACAGCTAAAATTTATAAAATTTAGTAGTATCAAAAAATAAATTAGTTTGTTATTAGTAATTTTTATTATAAATAAAAAAAATTTATTCTTTGAGATTGATGTTCTCAATTTCATTTAATTTTTGAAATTTTATATGCAAAATAACATAATAAATCAATAAAATTCACTCGATACAATATTAATAAATTATAGTGCAGTTAGGCCAGATAAAATATCATAAAATAATAATATAGGAACTAACTTAGTTAAATTCTTGTAGAGCAGCTTTATTTACTTTACCTGAACCTGTTTTAGGGAGTTCATTTAAAATAATTATATCCTTTGGTAGTTTAAATTTAGCTAGATTATTTCTCAAATATTCCATAAGCTCATTTTTATCAAGATCTATGCTATCTACTGGAGCTATGTAACATTTAACTACCTCGCCTCTTAATTCATCTGGTACACCTATAGCCGCGGCTTCTCTGATACCAGGATAGCGAAGCAGTACTTCTTCTACCTCTGCTGCCCATACTAACTGTCCGCCTACTTTGATAGTATCTTTTGATTTGCCAATGATATAGTAATTACCTTCTTCATCTTTTCTAGCCAAGTCGCCAGTATAGAACCATCCATCTTTGAAAACTTCATTGTTCAATTCAGGCTCATTATAATAACCACAAAAAACTGATTTACCACGTACTATCAGTTCACCCACCTCACCTACTTTTACTTCATTACCATCAGGATCTACTATTTTTAGTTCTACATTAGGCACTGGCTTACCTACGGAACGAATATTGCTAGGTGAAGAAGCGCATACAGGAGGTATCACCTCTGTCATCCCCCAACCATTTATTACGATGGCGTTAGGACATAACTTTTCAAATTTTCTCATTAAATCTGGTGACGATGGAGCACCGAATACTGTAGCCCAACGTAATGAATTGAGTGAAAATTTATCAATATCTTTTAAATATAAAACAGCATAATACATAGGTGGCACCATAAATACGCCAGTTACTTGCCATTTATCTATTAATTTTACAAGTTGCAAAGGATGGAATTGAGGCATTATTACAGAACTAACGCCATATTTGATAGCTGTCATAGGGAAAAATATACCAGCAGAATGAGAAAAAGGTATAGCTGCTATTATTCTCTCATTTTCATCAAAATTAATTATTCCTTTCAATTCTTCATTAGTGGTAAAAAATTTTAATTGCTCTGCTGTCAATTGTATATGTTCATAATTCCATAATGCCCCTTTGGGTCTACCCGTTACACCGGAAGTATAAAAGATACTCGATATCATATCTGAGGTTACATTCTGATCATTCAAATTATTATCATGAGTATTTATAAGATCCCAAAAGTAAATATAATTGGTTTTGTCTTCGATAGTTATAATATTTTGTAAAGTAGGTATACTATCTTTGAGCTCTGATAAATCAAATTTAGCTTTAGATGTAGTAATGATGGCGCTAAGGTCACAATGTTTAGCTATAGATATTAATTCATTAGCACTCAAATAAAAATCTAATGGTATAGCAATGCATCCAAGTGAATAAATAGCATAATATGAATAGACATATTCTATGCAGTTAGGCAAATAAATTGCTATTTTATCTCCTTTTTTTAATCCAAGGTCTAGAAGTGCATTAGCTAGTCTAAATGAATCATTTTTTAAAGTATTAAAATCAAACTCTTTGTCATTATAAATAAATGCAGTTCTGTCATTATACTGCTCAGCTGCATCTATTATCAATTGTCTAATATCTTTTCTTTTTTCCATAATAATTTATTTTTTATAATTTAAGAGTAATCATAAATTATATTTTGCATACAAATATAGTTTATTTTTTTTTAAAAATAGTAAATATTTATGAATAATGTCAAAATTTATTTTGGTATTATTGGTTCTATAACGTTTATTGTGGGTAAAAACATTTTAGATTGTTACAAAAAATAACTATTTTTTAATTATTTAGGCTAATTTTTTTACCACAAAGGGCACCAAGTTATTACACAAAGTCCACAAAGTGCCATTTATAACCCTTTTAATTCCATCTTTTTTGTGTTCTTGGTGCCTTCTTTGAGAACTTTGTGGTTAATATTTAACTGTCCAATAATAAATAAACCAATATTAACAAATTTATTTTGGTATTATTATTTAATATTGCTCTAGGATTTTAATTTTTTAAGCACGATAAACACATAAGCAAATAAAAAATACAAATACATTAATACAAACATAATAATATGTGGGGATGTCAATAAGCTTCGCATATTAAAAACAGTTAAATACAAAACAAAAAATATCAAAACTATTAATAATCTAGCTATATCTATTACTAAATAAAGGATAGGTTTTTTTTTCAATTTATTATCTTTGTAATGAATAAAAATTGTTATTGACAAAAAGATCAAAAAGTTAATAGACCAAAATAAAATTATAGAAATATCAATAGGTTTAAAGATCAACCATAAAATAGGCAACAACAAACTAAATATAGAAAAGATACTAAAATATTTCCACATTATTTATTTTTTAATAATTCTCGTATACCGATATAAATTGCTATTAATGTACCAATGGCACCTAATATACTAGTATATAGATAATTTGCATTATTTTTTTCATCAAGCCATTTACCTAAATACACTCCACCTAAAATAATTACTAACATTTGTATAGCAAGATTACTGTACTTAATATATTTATCTAAATTATTTTTTTTCACTATAAAAAATAATTATTCAGATTTTACTTTCATAGTACATTTGCCATTAAATAGGGCTCCAGCTTGTATTGATAATTTAAATACATTGATATCACCAGTTAGCTCACTGGATTCTTTTAGTATGAGGATATCATAAGCTTCTATATTACCTGTTACTTTTCCATTTACCTCTATATTTTGTGCTTTTATATTGCCATTTATAGTAGCTGTAGGTCCTATGATAATTCTGGAATTAGAATTTATATTACCATTTACTATACCATCAATTCTAAGATCATCTTCAGTTGCCAGATCACCCTCTATTCTAGTGGATTCTCCTATTAAATTTACTTTAGTCATCTCTACTTCTGGTATATTCTTTGCCATAATTTTTATTTTTTTTTAAAACAACTGCAAATATAAGATTATTTTTTATACAAAAAAATTTTTTTCAAGGTACAATTATACATTTCCCAAACTACCTAAAACTAATTGTTTCAGAGAAATTATACCAGTGAGATCTATGAAGATAAGAATCATTATAGCTACGATGAGCCATTTAACAAAATTTATACTTTTGGTTAGAGAAATTCTAGCTGCTATCTGAGCACCAATAATGTTGCCTATACCGTGTACCAGCCCATATTCCCAATTTACTAGTCCATTAATTATAAATATAATGAAAGATATAGAGACATAGAAAAATACTAAAAAATTTTTAAAAGCACTTGCTTTTATCACATCATATCCCATTAGATAAATACCAGCAAATAGGATATAATATCCGACACCTACGTGTATAAATCCACCATATAGACCTATTATAAAGAAAACTATAATAGTAAGCCATTCGTTTCTTTTGAAATTTGCATTATTTTCTTTTCCTACGGTCCAGCTCTTAGGATTGATAAACATAGATACGATCATTATTACTATAACTACCATCAGAGCATAACGAAAAAAATCTTCTTTAACATTAACAGCAAAAACTGCCCCTATTAATGAACCGATGACAATGGCGAGAGCTTGTCGCCAAATATTTTTGTATGGTATTACTTTATTTTTAAAAAAAACTGCATTAGATGATAGAGTTTGCATTATTATGGCGACTCTATTTGTACCATTTGCAATAGTTAGTGGTAGGCCTAACCAATTAAACACTGATATGGAAATAATTGTAGCACCACCAGCTAAGGTGTTAATAAAACCTACTATTAAACCAGAAATAATAAGTATGATATACAATTTCATTTTTATAATAAGTTAATTTTAAAATTTAAGGTGTAAATAAAAAAGTTATTTTTTTGGTTTTCTGATCAAAATCTGCCCAAGTATCGCTAAATATTTCTAAACCTAACAATGAAGCTGTTTTCATTTTATTTATACTATAGTCAGTGAGCATAGCAGCTAGCATGGCTATGACTGGATTGTGTCCTACTAGCATTAATTTTTTAACATTATTGTCCACTTTATATATTTGATAAAAATAAGCATCTATATCGCCATAATACAACTCATCATTAGTGATAATAATATTATTAGATAAATTTAAAATCTCAGATACAATCTTAGCTGTTTGCAGAGCTCTAGATGCAGAACTAGTAATTATTAATTGTGGAATAAAATTAATAGTAACAAGATATTCTGCACTAAGTTTTGCTTGCTTTTCGCCTTCCTCACTTAATTTTCGTTCACGATCATTAGTATGAAAATTATGAGGGAGAGCTTTAGCATGTCGCATTAGGACTAGATAACGTTTGCTATTACCAGGCATACAAAGGAAAATCTTTCATTAATTTGTTTACCTCAGATTTTACTTTGTTTATATTATTTTCATTTTCTATATCATTCAGTACTCTATCTATTAGGTCTACAATGATAGGCATGTGATTTTCTTTTAATCCACGAGTAGTAATAGCAGGGGTACCTATTCTAATACCAGAAGTTTGGAATGGAGAACGTGAATCAAAAGGTACCATATTTTTATTAATTGTAATATCAGCATTTACTAGAGTATTTTCTGCTTGCCTACCAGTAAGTTCAGGAAATTTTGATCTAAGGTCAATGAGCATAAGGTGGTTGTCAGTGCCACCACTAATGACATGATAACCTTTGTCTACAAATGCACTAGCCATAGCTTGAGCATTTTTCATTACTTGATTAATGTATTCTTTGTATGAAGGTTGTAGATCTTCGTAAAAAGCAACAGCTTTAGCGGCTATTACATGTTCTAATGGTCCGCCCTGTGTTCCAGGAAATACGGCGCTATTGATCAGCTCAGACATCATTTTTACTTTGCCTTTGGGTGTAGTAATACCCCATGGATTTTCGAAGTCTTTTCCTATTAAAATCATGCCACCACGAGGTCCACGAAGTGTTTTGTGAGTAGTAGTAGTAACAATGTGACAATATTTGAGAGGATCGTTTAAATATTTGCAAGCTATTAAGCCAGCAGGATGAGCAATATCAGCCATTAATATAGCACCTATGCTATCAGCTATCTGACGCATACGTTTGTAATCCCAATCTCGACTATATGCAGAAGCTCCTGCTATGATCATTTTAGGTTTTTCTTGTATAGCTATTTTCTCCATTTCATCATAATCTACATATCCATCTTCATTTACATGATATGCAACAGGATTATAAATAATACCACTAAAATTGACGGGCGAGCCATGCGTAAGGTGGCCACCGTGAGATAAATCTAATCCCATAAATTTATCTCCTGGCTTTAAACAAGTAAAAAATACTGCCATATTAGCCTGAGCACCACTATGAGGTTGTACATTAGCATATTCTGCACCGAATAGTTCTTTAGCTCTATCTATTGCTAATTGCTCTGTCTGGTCTACTATTTGGCAACCACCATAATAGCGTTTTTGTGGGTAGCCTTCTGCATATTTATTGGTTAATACTGAACCCATCGCTTCGAGTACTTGGGAACTAACAAAATTTTCACTAGCTATTAATTCTATTCCTTCTGTTTGTCTTTGAAATTCTTGTTCAATTAATGAAAAAATTTTTACATCTCTTGTCATAACTTTTTTGCAAATTTAACAAAAATTAAAATTATGAAATTATAAATTTAGTATATTTTTGCATTATAATTACAATTATGATTTGGAAATTAGTAGAAAAAATTGAAGCTAAAGCTACACAATGGTATCACCAAATACATAATAATCCAGAATTGAGTGGCGAAGAGGTAGAAACTGCTAAATATATTACTAAACTTCTTAGAAGTTGGGGAATAAGTGTTAGGACTGGTGTAGCTGGTAATGGTGTTGTCGGTATAATAGAAGGCAAAGAAGTCAATGGTAAAGTTATAGGTTTAAGGGCAGATATGGATGCACTGCCTATAGACGAAAAAACAAATTTACCATATAAAAGTAAAAAACCAGGTATTATGCACGCTTGCGGTCATGATGTTCATGTAGCCAATTTATTAGCTAGTGCATATATATTAAACGAAATCCGAGAAAAATGGAATGGTAGGGTGGTATTAATATTTCAACCATCAGAAGAGACATTGCCAGGCGGAGCACTCAAAATGATAGAAGCTAATGTATTAGATGATCCATATGTAGATGTAGTAATAGGCATGCATGTATCGCCAGAGCTGAGTACTGGTACAATAGGATATAAATCAGGAGTTTTCATGTCTTCTACAGATGAGATTTATATAGAAGTAAAAGGTAAAAGTGGACATGCTGCGTTAGTTAAAGAATTTATAGACCCAGTGGTATCATCAGCTGCTATTATAATCAACCTACAACAGATAATAAGCAGAAGGAATAATCCCATCATACCTACGGTATTGTCCATTGGTAAAGTGATAGCTAATGGTAGAACAAATGTGATACCGTCATTAGTAAATATGGAAGGTACATTTAGAACATTTGATGAAAATTGGAGAAATGAAGCTAAGACACTAATAAATGAAATTGTTTATAACACAGCTCAAGCATACGCCACTACTGCAAATGTTAATATACTATCTGGGTATCCGACCCTATATAATGATGAAAAACTAAGTGCTGAAATAATAAATTTTATAAAAAATAATTTAAGTGAGATCAAGCTCATCGAAGTACCTATGCGTATGACAAGTGATGATTTTGCTTATTTTGCACTCCAACGTCCTTCTTTTTTCTTTAGGCTAGGTACTGGAAATGAAAAAAAAGGTACTACTTATCAGCTTCATACTGATAAATTTAGAATAGACGATGAAGCACTGAAATATGGTATCTATACTATGAGTTCGATTGCTTTTGGATTTTTAAATAATCAAATAAATATATAAATGAAAAATAAATATTTATTTATAAAATTATTTAAACTTGTTTTTATTTTGATATTAATGAGTCAGATATTATATTCATGTAAAAACAAAAATAAAATCATATTTTCAAAAGAGGTAGTATTCATTAATAATCTATGGGAAAAAGATCATACGCTCAGTTTTTTATTTCAAATCACAGATACTTCTGCTAAATATGATGCATTAATAAAGGTAATGTTAGATACTAATTATACCTTTAATACATTTGTTTATTCGATAAACTTAATAACACCAGATGGATCATTGAGGCAATTTGGCTTTCAGACAGATATAAAAGATTATGATAATAATATAGAGCTACCTATCATCGGTGATAGTTGGCTAATAGATAAAAAGGTGTTTGAAGATATAAAATTTAATAAATATGGCCAATACAAAATAGAACTAAAACATAATATGCAGTTAGACTTATTTTTTGTAAAATCAGTAGAGTTGATAATAAGTAAAAAATAATCAAGTATCTTCCCAATAAAAGACTCCATCTTTATAGACCATAGTATCCATTGCTAAGCAAGAATGTACTGGTATAATAGCTATATGATCGCCAATTTTAAATTTATTAATAAATTCTTTATTAATAGAAATGACACCATGCTCTTGGGAAATACTTTTAACATAGGCATTAGGTATCAAAGTTAATTTTTTTAAATCCCAAGTAGCTACTAAGCCAAACTTCATGATACCCTCATCTATCAAAAAATCTTTTGATAGATGAGCAGCACCACCGTGCATTATGATCTCTTCACGTTCTGGATGAATAGATATTATCGGTGCATACAAAAATATAGCTATGTCTTCTAATGAGCAATTGCCATGCAAATATTGCATTGCATCGTAAAAGACAAAATTACCAGGTCTGATTTCATCTACTTTTTCGAGTAATTTTTTATTGTATATCCTCAATGATGGAGTGTCGCCAATGGACAAGGATATGGATTTATCGAGCATGGCTTCTATTATTCTTTTAATATTTGATAATAGTTCGATATTTGTTGCATTTAACTCATATAGTTGATCATCTGTAGATAATTTATATGATTGTCCGAAATGAGAAAAAATACCATAAAATTTATTGGCTAAATTATTACTAATAATTTCATTGATAATACTATAGATCTCATCTTCTTCGCTAACTGATATGCCACTACGATGATAGCCACAATCTATTTCAATAGCAAAATTTAATTTTGTATTTTCTTCTAAATAAGGTATCAAATATCTAAAAGCTTCGATAGAATCAATCGAAACTATCAATCTATTCAAATATTCATCATCCAAAACATAATCAATCCTATTGAGACTATGTATATTTATGGGAATAGCGATAAATATATCATTTATTTTTTCATTTATAAATCTGTAAGCCATATCAATAGATGATACAGTAATAGCATTGATACCGAAATTTTCAAAAATAAATGATATTACATCTGATTGATGCGTTTTGAAATGTGGTCTGAGTGATACCTCCCATTCTTGTGTTTTATTAACGATTTTATTGATATTGTTTTTTATAATTTTATTATCAATAATTAATTTTGGTGTATAAGAAAATAAAAAATTTTGTTCTTTCATTTTTATAATCCGATTTTATTTGTAAAAGCCAAAATTAAATTATTTTTTTGATAAAGATTTTTTCAGTTTATACTTTGAATTAGTTATATTATAAATAATTCTACTAAAATTTTATCCATTATCAACCAGCCACGCTCGGTCAGATAATATCTGTTTTGATCTTTATGCAAATATTTTTGTGATATTTTACATGCTTGATTTGCAAAGTATTGAGCTCTTTTAGGTCCAAATTTATTTTTTAAATCATCAAAATATATTCCTTCTTTTAGTCTCAATCTTGTCATTACATATTCGTTATAAGCTTCATTTTTATTTATGATTTCATAATCATACTCTAATGAATTATTTTCTAAACCTATTAAATATTTTTTCAGAGAAGTGACATTCCAAAATCTTACTGGGTTTATGTAACTATGAGCTGAAGGTCCGAAACCAATATAATTTTTTTGAATCCAATATGCTAGATTGTGTTTACTTTTATAATTAGGTAATGAAAAATTGGAAATCTCATAATGATGATAACCATTTTCGCTAGCCCATTGATACCATTGTAATGTATTATTGATGATTTTGTCGTCATCTAGCATGAGTTTGGGGTTGTTTTTTATAAGTTTGGCTAATCTTGTTTTTTCTTCTATCGTCAATAAATAAGTTGAAAAATGTGGAATATCGTTGTTTATTAATAATTTGAAATTTTCCTTTAAATCATCTATGGTCTCATCTGGCAGACCTATTATAAAGTCTACACTAAGATTATTAATACCTTGTTTTGAAATAATATTAATTGCATTTCTAATATTACTAGCAGTATGTTCTCTACCAAGAAATTTCAAATGTTTTTCTAATATATTTTCTACTCCTAAGCTTACTCTATTGATACCAAGATTTTTCCATTCACTCACTAAATCTTTTGTTATATCATCAGGGTTGGCTTCTATTGTTATCTCTATATCATCATCTAGAGTGTGATTTTTTAAAACTACATTAAAAATTTGTTCTAGATCTTTACTAGTCAATAAAGAAGGAGTTCCACCGCCTAAATAAATGGTTCTAATATTTTTAGCAATCAAAAAATCTTTTAATTTTATTTCTTTTAGTAAAGCACTAATGAATAAATCCTTTGTGTTATCGTTATTATCATAAATAGTAGAATAAAATGAACAATAAGGACAACGTTTTTTACAAAATGGTATGTGTATATATAAATGTTCTGGATTTGTATAATTTTTATTAACAAGCAATTCATTAATTGAGTAATTGTCATTTATACTGTTTGCCATTAATATATTTATAATTTATAATATTGTATTTAGTCGATATTTTTAGATTTCAAAATTATAAATTAAAAATATATCATAATTCAATAAATTAATTATTATTACAAGTATGCTAAATCTAAAAAAAATCATTTATTTTGCATTTTATAAAAAAATTTAAAACTATGGAAAATTTTTGGACTTATACATTATGGGGTAATACAATTAAAGATTATTTAATCAGTATATGTGCTTTTACGATCACGGCATTGATTTTATGGTTATTTAAAAATGTAGTATTAAAAAGATTAAAAAAAGTAACCAAGCGTACTAAATCTAAAATTGATGATATTTTAGTGAGTTGTTTAACTGTTATTAAATGGCCATTATATCTAGTAATAGCATTATGGGTAGCATTCAAATTTATTGTTATTTCGGATAAACTAAATCAAATTTACAATTATTTTGTAATAATCGTTATTGTTTACTATGCAACAAGAATTATTCAAGAATTGATTAATTATTTCACTACAGATATAAGCAATAAAAGAAAAGAAGAAGGTAGGGCAACGGATGCAGGTATAATAAAATTAATCAATAATATACTCAAAGTTATTCTTTGGGTGGTAGCTATCTTGATAGTTTTAGAAAATTTTGGTTTTAACATTAAAACGATTTTAGCTGGAATAGGTATAGGTGGTATCGCGATAGCATTTGCTTTGCAAGCAATACTAGGTGATATATTAGCATGCTTTTCTATTTATTTTGATAGACCTTTTGATATAGGCGATTATATTACATTTAATGATATCTCAGGTAACGTTAAAAAAATTGGTATTAAATCAACTAAAATAGACAGCTTGTGGGGCGAAGAGATTATTGTATCTAATAAAGATTTAAGTAATAATATTGTAAAAAATTATAAAAGGATGCAAAAACGTCGTATCGAATTTTTCTTTGGCGTTTTATATGAGACTCCTATCGAAAAGCTTAAAATGATACCCGATATCGTGAGAGAAGTTATAGGTGAAATAGAGATTTGTCAAGTAGATCGAGTTCATTTCTACAAAATTGGGGATTATAGTTTTAATTTTGATGTTGTTTATTATGTTTTAGACCCTGACTACAGTAAATATATGGAGGTACAGCAACAGATTAATTTTGCCCTAAAAGAAAGATTTGAAAAAGAAAATATTGTTTTTGCATATCCTACTCAAACAGTTTATCTGAATAATAATAATAATGAAGTTACCAAATCCTATGTTATAAATAATAAGGTTCTATAACGTTTATTGTGGGTAAAAACATTTTAGATTGTTACAAAAAAATAACTATTTTTTAATTATTTAGGTTATTTTTTTACCACAAAGGGCACCAAGTTATTACACAAAGTCCACAAAGTGCCATTTATAGTCCTTTTAATTTCATCCTTCTCTGTGTTCTTTGTGCATTCTTTGAGAACTTTGTGGTTAATATTTAACTACACTATAATTAATAAACTAATATTAACAAATTTTTTATAAAATTACTCTTTTTTTAATCTTTATCCATACAAAACGTTATAGAACCAATAATAATATTTAAAAAAAATTAATATTTGGAAATTCTAAGGTTTTGCATCCATTTCAGCTTTTATATTTTTTAGATTGTTACTGAGAGCGATGTTGCCGATGTAATGAATTATAATTATTTTTTTAGTATATAATTATGTACTCCTAATTAATTGCTTATTTTTTTGAAATAAAAAATTTTTACATATCTTTGCAATATTAAAACTAGGGGTGCCCAATTATTGGCTGAGATCATACCCTTTTAATACCTGATCAGGATAATACCTGCGTAGGGAAGTAAAAATGATTATCTCATCCTTTAATTTATTCCCTTTTAATTTATTTAGTAATAAATCTCAAAATAAAAGATAAAAATGGAACAGATCGTATCTAATGGAATCATAGATTCCTATTTCAACAAATTAAAACAATATCTATCTGTGGATGTAGCAATAGTAGGTGGTGGACCATCAGGATTAGTAGCTTCATATTATTTAGCAAAAAATAATTATAAAGTAGCCGTATATGAACGTAAGCTTGCACCAGGTGGTGGTATGTGGGGTGGGGCCATGATGTTTAATGAAATAGTAGTACAAAGAGCGGCGCTTCATATTTTAGATGAATTATCAATAAAATATCGAGAATTTGAAAATGATTTTTATGTAATAGATTCTGTGCATGCCGCATCAGCTCTAATATATAATGCTACTAAAGCGGGTGTAAAAATTTTTAATTGTACTTCAGTAGAGGATGTTGTTTTTTTAGACAATAAAGTTTGTGGTATAGTACTTAATTGGGCTCCTGTAGTACGTGAACGCTTAGAAGTAGATCCACTTGTAATAATGGCAAAGGCTGTCGTAGATAGTACGGGGCACGATTGTGCTGTGGCACACACTCTAGAACGAAAGAATAATATAACATTAAATACTGAGACTGGTAAAGTAATTGGCGAGCGTTCTCTATCTATAAATGAAGGTGAAAACTCTACTATCGATAATACTAAAGAAATATATCCTGGCCTTTTTGTTACTGGTATGGCAGCAAATGGAGTAAGTGGTAGTTTCAGAATGGGACCCATTTTTGGTGGTATGATATTATCAGGAAAAAAAGTCGCTGATTTAATAATTAATAAAATAAATAAAGATTGATAAAAAAATACATATGAATATTTTTAAATTCTGTTAACAATGAGAAATTTTGGATTATATGTGATAATTACTTCTCCGCAACTACCATATAAAACTATTGCAGAGAAATGTGTATATCATAGGATTAGGATGTTGCAATTGAGAGAAAAAAACTTATCCGATAAGGAATTAATTAGAGTTGGCAAGCAAATACGCGAAATAACTAGAGGTACTTATACTAATTTTGTTATTAATGATCGTCCAGATATTGCTGTGATATGTGAAGCAGATTACCTTCATCTAGGACAAGATGATATACCCATAGAAGAAGCTCGCAAAATTGTTGGAAATATGAAGATAGGTTTATCAACTCATTCCATTAAGCAGGCTAAAGATGCATTGAGCAAAAAACCAGATTATATAGGATTTGGGCCGATTTATCCAACAAATACTAAAGCTATACCTGATAAACCAGTAGGTGTGGATCAACTAAAGGAAGTGTTACAATTTTCGAATGTGCCAGTGGTAGCTATAGGTGGCATAGACAATAGCAATATAATAAACGTAATAAATACTGGTGCCCAAAATGTCGCATTAGTTAAATATTTAATGCAAACTAATGAATTGGAAAAAAGAATTATAGAAATTAATAAATTAATAAATAATAAATCATGAGTACACAATTACAAAAAGCCCGACAGGGAATAATAACTCCTGAGATGCAAGAGGTGGCAAATATGGAAAACGTGAATGCCGAATGGCTGAGAAATGAAATAGCTGAGGGCAGAATAGTTATTCCTAAAAATATAAATCATAAATTTATTGCTCAGGGAATAGGCAATGGATTATCCACAAAAATAAATGCTAATATTGGCACATCTAGTAAGCATTGCGATCTAAAGGAAGAGTTAGAAAAAATGAGAATAGCTGTGGAATATGGTGCTAATGCCATTATGGATCTCTCTACCGGTGGCGATTTAAACAAAATTTTGACAAAAATTATTAATGAATCATCAGTTATGGTAGGTACCGTACCTATATATACAGTTATTACAAATTTGTTATCAGCGAATAGAGAGATTTCTCAATTAGATCCAGAAGAGTTATTTGCTGAGATCAAAAATCAAGCACAAATGGGAGTAGATTTTATGACTCTTCATTGTGGAGTTACTAAGTCTTCCCTAGCCTTTATGAATAATGACAAAAGAGTCTTGGGTATAGTCAGTAGGGGTGGTTCATTACTCAAAAGGTGGATGATAGAAAATAATAGAGAAAATCCTTTGTATGATCAATTTGACCGAGTATTGGAAATATGTGCAAAATATGATGTTACTATTAGTTTAGGTGATGGTTTGCGCCCTGGATGTGGTGAAGATGCTACTGATAGAGGTCAGATAGCTGAACTATTAATTTTGGGAGAATTAGTCGAGCGTGCTAGAGAAAAAGGTGTACAAGTAATGGTAGAAGGTCCCGGACATATGCGATTAGATGAAATAGAAGCTAATGTAAAGCTGATGAAAAAAGTTTGTTGCGACGCTCCATTTTATGTATTAGGGCCTTTGGTTACAGATATTGCTCCTGGATATGACCACATTGTAGGTGCTATCGGTGGTACAGTAGCTGCTATTCATGGTGCAGATTTTTTATGTTATATCACCCCTGCAGAGCATCTATGCCTTCCAGATGTAGACGACGTTAGAGAAGGCGTTATCGCTGCTAAAATCGCTGCTCATAGTGCAGATATTGTTAAAAATATTAATAATAGTAGAGAACAAGATTTTATCATTTCAAAAGCTCGTCGTGAGCTCGATTGGGAAGCTATCTTCGAAAACTCAATAGATCCAGAGCTTGCAAAAAAAAGAAAACTTGATTCTGAAAGTGCTGAGGAGGATCATTGCACCATGTGTGGATTGATGTGTGCTATCAAAAATGACAAAGAATCATCTTTTTAGAATTTTGCAATAGTGATGGGTTAAAGAATATAGGTGTAGAGCAGTATACATGCAGGAAAGGGAAATGTTTTTTTTTCAAATAAAATAATATGATTTATTTTTTGACAATAGCAGCTTCTGATAATAGTGGTGGAGCAGGTATACAGCAGGATATAAAAATCGCTGATCGATTAAATTGCTGGCCTTTGTCTGCTATTACTGGTATTACGGTGCAAAATTTTAATAAAATATTTACTATAGAACCTGTATCGCCAGATCTATTGAAATATCAAATAGAGAATTGTATAAATTATTTTCCTATTAATAGTATAAAAATAGGTGCTATTTGTAGTAAGGAGAATATTATGATCATTGCAGAGTGTTTAAAAAAATTTCCACATGAAAATATTGTAATCGATCCAGTGATATTTTCTACCAGTGGTGCCCAGTTTTTAGATAATGAATCTTTAACAATATTAAAACAAGAACTTTTCCCTCTTGCTCATTTGGTGACGCCAAATAGGCATGAGTTTGAATTATTGGTTGGACAAAGCATTAATTCTCTTGATGAAGCCGTAAAAATTGCAAAAAATAAATGCAATGAATGGAATACTGCAATTTTATTAAAGGGTGGTCATTTCGAGGGTGATATTATCAGAGAGGCTCTAATAACTCATACAAGTATTTATTATTTTGAAAGAGTCAGAGATATATTTCATTATAGTCACGGCACTGGGTGCACTCTATCATCTGCTATAGCATGTTATCTTGGCATGGGGAGAACCATTTATGATTCTTATTTATTAGCTTCTGAATTACTAGTCGATTTTTATAAAAATATTCAAAAAGATTTTAATCCTTTAATATCATAATTAGCCTTTATATGTGGCTCGTAATATGGTAATGATTTTTATAATTAATTGAAAATTAATTATAAAAATGTATATTTTGTGAATTTCAGTTGGTTTTATTGGAATTGTGGACCTTTAAAATCCCATTCCAATTAAGGGAAACTGTGTTATTATTTTCTAGTTTGATTATAGAACCCGGTGAAAAAAAATAATTTATTTTAGATAAACTTTTACCGGGATTTTTTTTGTATTCATTTTCAGATTCCGATTCTGTATTTTTCTCAATATCAAAATAACCTCTACCCGTAATTGGTTCTATATCACCTCTAAATTGCAAACTCTTGTCATACTGAAGATGAGATATTATGGGTTGATCCTTTTTAATTTCTATCAAAAAGTCATCTCCATTTAGGTTTTTTTCTTCTATTGGGAATACTTTATTATTTAATGTAGATTCTAATTCTACTAATCCAAACCCATAGCCTTGTTCTCCTCCAAGAGTTAGTTCTTCAATCAGGTTAAAATTATTTACAAAAATCCCATCATTTTTAATTTGAACTTCGTAATCCCCAAGCTTAGAATTTTCTTTTACCCAGATACAACCAATAATTTTTGTAGTTTTTACCTCACCGTTTTCGTCTATATACTTATCTTTTATAAATTCGACTTCGTGAAGACTCTCGTCTTTTGCAGTCCCTGAATTTTTATCTATTGCGGTCAAAACTCTACTCCCGATAAATTTGTGTTCAAACTCCGGTAATAAAAGATTGCCATATTTTAGCTCATCATCGGCAAAACTGGGGGTATATATAGTTTTGTCATCATAAAGATAGAAGTATGAAAATCTAAAATTATTCTTTATCTTATCACCTACTTCTCTATAGTCGCTTCCATGAGGATCTTTATACAAATGTTCAGTTGTACGCTTTGTGATGGCACCCCAGAAATTTTTACCCGGAACGTAGTACCTTGTAGGTGATATTACAGAGCCCTTAAAAGGAAGATATCCGATATGAAGGGGACTTTTTAATGTGAAAATAACATCAATTCTTTCCCACATTTTCTTCCTCTTTTATTTTTGCATGATATAAAGCATAGGTGAGAGTGCGTTCAAGGATTTTTTTAAGAAATAGCAGTTTATCAATATCCTTAGCAACTTCTTGAAGCTTTTCACAAAATCCTTTAAAGTCATCAGGAAAACTTTTAGAATCTGAAAGAAGTTTGCTTGTTATTTCATTCTCATTTAGTAAATTGTTTAGCTTTTTTCTTATTTTACTATCTTCCTTTTCCAGCCAGAGAAACATGGCATATACACCATCTTCCTGTAAAATACCAAGAGCTTTTCTAAAAATATTCTCGTCAGCTTTTACTATTAAGTTCTGACCAATTTTTGCACATATATAATCAAGATTTGTCATTTTCGTTACCCTCCATTTTATTATTTGACTGCTTATTGTTTTTTAAGGTGAAAAACTCAACCCTTCCAAAACCACGCGTTCCCATTCCACCCAGTCCAAGAAGTTTTAGATATGGAAACGTCGCTTCTATCAAATTAACGATGCTCTTTACATCATCTCCCTTTCGGGTATCTATATCTATAACCATTTCAAATCCCAGAATCGTTCCTCTTGGTATTGCTTCATAAGTGAATAATGCACCTTCTGCGGCAGTTCCTGTTTCTGGATCGATCCTTACAGATGTGCGCACTTCTAAATTGTCATTAACTATATGAGAGAATAGTTTATCAGAGACTATCACAATCCTTTTTAAGAATTTATCAAGTTCCGGCGGCAATGTAATTTCTTTTCCTTCGTTAATATTCTGAGTATCCAATATAAGCCAGCCAAAATTTAGTGGTTCAGAACTATTGATTCCCTTTATTGCGTAGGCCTCATCTTTAATTTCTTCAGGAATTGTTATTGTTTCTCCCTTTTCATCTTTTATTTCACAGAGCCAATATTCGAGTAATTCTTTTGTTGTTATCCAGACTGTTCCTTGAATAGAAGATACGGGAAAAAAGATGATTTGCCCATCGTAGAACCTTAGCACTCCCTGTCTGTTTTCGTCACCAAAATATTTTTTGACTTCTTCTTCAGCATATTTTCTCTTCTCTTTTTCATCAGTTTTACTTTGGCAGGCATTTTTCATTGTATAGACAGTAGCGAACTCTCTTATTGCACCCCCAAGCGAAGTTCCCGGTATCTTTGGCACATCTGTGGCAGGGTCTCTGACAATGGTATTGTCTACCCTACCGAGTCTATATCCACCGGCACCGATATGCACCGGATCAAGGGTTATTCCGAAATATTTTTTAGGTTCATTCATTTTGTTTGCCCTCCTTTTATTGTATGATTGAATAAAATTATTGTATCGAGTAAAAGTCCATTATATGCAGAGTTTAAAATAAGATCTTGCATTTCTATTCTTAAATTATTCCAGTTTTCACTGAAAGCATCTTTAATCGTAGCCTCTGCAAATTTTGTAAAAACCTCTTCCTGGTTTGCATCACTGACATTACGCCATTCTCGCAGTTTGTTTGTAAACATTTCTTCTATAAAATTAATCTGCGAGCCGGGAATATTGTTTGTTAATATTTCCCATAAGTCCATCATTTCTGCAAATTGATAAAAATAATAAGGTCGTTTGGAATAGAGTTTATAATCTTTACCGGCTCTCTTTTTGTTCTTGTAGAAGATATTGTATCTATCGTCGGTACCCAGAAGCAAATCAAAGTCGAAGTATCCGGGATATAATGCAAATTTTCCCCCTTTAGATAGGCGGGCCAGATCATCAAGATTGTAAGAGTCTTTTTTGTTTACTACAGGATAAAAACTGTAATATTCATCATTTCTAAGTCCATTTATATCCCACCATACATCCATCGACTCGGGATCTTTGAATTCTTTATTTTTAAACATTCTACCTCCGGCTTCCAGAAGCATATACAGGGGGAATTTTCTGTTCGCAACAAGCAAACCCATGTTAAGGGGTAATTTCCCAATTACTTTTTCAAACCTTTGATTATATAATTTTACGATCGACTCCAGAATTTTTATAGAATCTGATGCCGGTACAAGTAATCTTAGCGATAACGGTGATTTTGTGATTTCAATAAAGGGATAATAGTATTCTTCCGATATTTGATTCTTAATTTTTACATTTTGATCATTCTGCAGTAGATTGGTGTCAGGGGCATCTTCTGTTGAAATCCAGTTTATTCCTTTACGAAAAGCCTCCTTAACTGCTTCAACGCCTGATTTTTCTCCACATCTATACTTTTCAAGAGATTCAATGGTATAAAATTCACCATTTGTGGAATGAAATACAAGAACATTCTCAGGCGTTAAGTCTTTGATTTTTATTATGTAAGGAGTATTATCTTCTATTGTTGCATTTTGCTTTAGTTTAGATTTTAATTCATTATAATCCACAGAAAAGTTAATTCTTTTCCATTTATTGCGATAGATATTTGATTTTATATTCTGAGTAACTAAATCAAAAAATTCTTTTGTCTCTTTCCAGATACGGTATAAACGAGCTGGAGATGGGTTTTGAGTGAAGAGATACCAGGCAAGATTTTCTTTAGTCAATTTTCTAGGGGCAATTTTTTCTTCTATGTTTGAAATATGTTTGTCAAGACTACCGCTATTCAAACCAATGTTTTCCTCAAAGAAAGTATCTAATAGCTTGGCTGCTCTTTCTTTATCAGTGACATTAAGTTTTAGAATCTCATCTATTATTTTATAAACAGAATCCTTATTTGCCTCTATCGAAACATTTTCTATTTTTTTCCACTTTTTGCTATTTCTCCAGTCCTCAAAACTCTGCGAATAGATTGTTCCTATCATTGTACCATCGAGCCATTTTTCAAGGTCAAAGTTCAAGGTAAGCAATGCAACTCGATTATTGGTGTCTGCGATCTCGTCGAGCCAGATGGTATTTTTTCTGTTGCTAAGCCATTCATTTAATCTGCCTATTTTTCTTTCTTCACAAACATTGCATCTTTCATTTTCTATAGATTTTGCTCTGAATTTACATACAGGGCAAATATCTACTTTATTTTTATCTTTATCTTTATATTTTGGAGTTGGCATATCGGGACTATCTAATACTTTTTCTTCTTTCCCATCAATAAAAAGTCCTGGGCTCATCTTTGGGATATTTCTCTTTTCAGCAGCAAATTTCAATTCTCCGGCAAGGATGGTGAGACTTCTGGATGATTTGCTTAATGTGAAAAAGGGCCATATTTCATTATTGCTAATATTATAAATAATCTTCAAAGCTTCTTTCGCACATTCTACTGCAAGTACTTCTGAATTTTCATTCAATGCAGGGAATGTAAAATAGATTCCATTAATATCTTCATAAATGACATTTCCGATTGGTATTTCAACTTCAAATTTTTCTGTCAATTTATTTTTGATATCTTCAATAATTTCGTTTCTATTCAGAATATCGGCAATTTTCCTACCTTTATTTATAAAACCAATACCATCCCAGCAAAATCCAAGAATTTGCCATTGCAATTTACTATTATCGGGATTTTCTCCAAGCACCATTGCACACAAGACAGATTTAAAAAGCGATGCAGTGGAATGCGAATGATCCCAGAGGGTAACATCGTTTGCAGGAATCCTTGTTTCCCCAAGGGCATGAGAAAAGGTGGTTTTGAGGTTATTGATAAAAGAGTTTCTAAGGCATTCTATGTTTACATTTCCAGAAATATAATTCTGAAATAAACCTGTTAAATTACTTTCCAGATCATCGAGTCTTTTCTGTAAACATTTAAGGTCTATAATTTCCTTACCAAAACCAAACGGCGAACTGATTATGGCATTATCTTTTGATTGTTTTCTTCTGACAATTCCTTTATCGTCAGCAGAATCGAGACGATCACAAGATTTTAATATATTGATGATAATATTATCATTCCTATTATGATGTTCTTTAATTAAAGAATATACACTGGTATTTTCATTATTGATTATAAATTCAAGTTTACTGCTCTTGACTAAATCAACAAATTTGTTCTCTAAAAATTCATCAATATTTGTATGATCAAAATTAGTTGGTGTATTCTCTATTGAGTTTTTTCCTATAAAATCGGGATGGCATTTCCCAATATCGTGGAGCAATGCACCAATCTCACCTGTTAGAATGTGCACTCTGTCGTTTCTTATTATATCAAGCATTTCTTCTCCTGTTCTCATTTTTATGCACCGTGGTTAACATTATTGTTTGCTTTGGGGTATAGATTTGAGAATATTTTTTTCCTTTTTTCAGGATAAATATCAATATTCGCTTCTAGTAAATATTCAATCACCCCAAACCCAGAGGTTTTTTTAGCTGAAAAGCCGTATGTATAAAACATCAGCTCCAATGCTTTTGCTAAAAAAGTCAAGTCTTTTTTAATTTCTTCTTCTTCTTTGAACTCGTCGCCTCTAGGATAAGGAAAATATAAGAGATGAAAATCACCTTTTTTGCCGGGTTTCATAACTTCTAAACTTATTGGACCTCTCTTTGTAGGGGTTCTGGTATCTCTTTTCAAAGGCGTTATTACATCTTTTTCTGCATCTTCATTGAAAAATGTAGGGAAAAAGTAAAGCCTCCCTTTCAATGGATTATCTTTTTCTTCCGGTTCTGAACCAAAAAGTCGTTTGATAATTATCTTTTTCTCCTCTTTTTCCCATTCCACTCTCTCAGCAGCAAATCTCAAATGCCCTTTCCATGTTGTAGGCTTCATCATAGGGAGTCCTGTGAACTTATCTCTGACGATAGGGTTTTCAATTATCTTTTGTTTTTTTACTTCTCTTCCTTTCTCTTTTTCTTTCCATTCTAGTAAATTAAATTCGCCTTCATCTTTGCTTGTATAAGGTTTTTTGAGGGTGAAGGAGATTTTTAAAAGAGTGGAGTTTTGAGGAAGATTTTTGAGATCAGAATTTGTAGGATAAAAATTGTAATCTTGATGATCATTTAATTTACCCATAATCTCTTTTTTCTTTTTGCCAACTTCTGATATCTGATCATCTATGTTTTGAACTAACATTTTGGGGCTAAGATAATAATCGTGTATCATTTTAATTCCTCCAATAATTTTTTTACTAAAGATTCCAATATTTTATCTCCTTGAATAAATTTCCAATTATTTTCATCTCCCCAGACATCTTCCAATCGTTTTTTCATTTGTTCAAAATCAATAATATCCGGTTTTACAAAACCAAATGTTCTAGGGGGATTTTTGAAGCTAAAAACTTTTTTACTCATTTTTTGAGAGCCTGCAAGCCACTTGGAGGCATCATTATTATTAATTAATTGATTTGCCCTATATTTTTTTCTCCCCAATACTTTGTTAAATGAACTATTATTATTGTTTTCACGAGCTAAATATTTACCATTTACACACCAGAAATTCTTTATAGATACCCAGGCAAAATCATTTTGATCAATATCTTTTTTCCACCTTTTAGATTTCACATATTTTTCTAATTTATCTTTTGTTATCATTCCTAAGCTTGATTCAATAACTTCAATTAAACCATAATCAAGATGATGAGATTTATTTTTTCTATTATTTTCATCAGAAGGTTTGAGGACCGTTTTGCCCCCTATTGCCCCATATTCAGCAATTAAATACAGGGTTAAATTTAGGAGTACCCATTCTTCATCTTCAATTTCCCTCAATGGTATAAAGTGGAATATCAATTCATCATTTTTTTGAATTGGATTTGTCTTTAGATTTTCATTGTTATCCAAAATATGTAATCTGAACTTCCTTGCCCAACCTGTGCATCCGAAAAGATAGCAAGCAGGACACATCTTAGAAATTCTTTCGTTTTCTGTTTTTTCTTTTCCTGAAAGTTGGCATCTATGATCGCTTGTTGGGTCACAAGCGGTTCCACCAAGCCCCCTGATTAATGCTTCATGCCACCAGCGTATACTGCCAATGATACCTGTTTCTCTTAATGTGGTATTTTTTCCATCTGCATCTCCTGTCCATATTGGAGTTAATGCTTTGATTTTGACGGTATATTTATTCATTGTATGTTGATTTTATAATTTTATAATCCCGGTTTTATTTGATCGTTGCTAGTTTTGTTTTTACTGTGAAATCTGAACCTGTGGGAAATGTGGACCTAAATAAGATAAGATTTGTCTTCTTTGCCTAAACCTGCTTAATTGAAGAAGGCATCATATGTTTATTATTTTCCAAGTATTTCATCTTCTGCTGCAATGTATTATTTAAGGATATATTTTTATTTATGAATTCGCAAGGTGGGCTCCTATTTCATAGAACAAGGGTTTTTGTTACGCAATACGCAATGAAATGATAAGTATCGAGTTTCACAAAGTTGTTTATGAAACACTTGGACTTTTATTCGGTTTCAAACATAAAATTTTATTTTTGAATTGGCAAGGGTTTTGTTTAAAAATTTCAAGGTTTTAACATATAGAAATACGTAAGTTTAACTTAAAAGTGTGAATTTCCCGGGCGGGGCATCGGACACGTTGGGCATGTTTGGAACGTTGGGGGCGTCATGCTTTTCACGGCTGCCCTGCTTGTCCTGTATATCTCGCTCTTCCCGAACGCCTTGTATGTCTGCGTTGCTCCGATGTTTCCTGCTTTTCGCTCTTTCTTTCGCTGCCGATCGACGTCCTTTCCGCACGGCAACCGTCCTGCGGTAATAGACAAGCAGGCGGTCCAGTTCGCCGATCAACTCCGCATACCCGGTTTTCCCGTCCAGCTTGGCAAAAGACACCAGCATGCCCATCAGCAGCTTCACTACTTCGTCCA
>Ga0265294_10000926_pt1 | contig 39528 bp, 66 predicted proteins | sample MunlanPumphouse3_FD_192504 | JGI IMG/M metagenome (GOLD analysis project Ga0265294, IMG submission 192504) | Groundwater microbial communities from a municipal landfill in Southern Ontario, Canada - Pumphouse #3 | ecosystem: Environmental > Aquatic > Deep subsurface > Groundwater | place... | reverse complement strand
GGCCCCGTCTATATTTACAAAAAACATACCTGCGGTTACAATAACAAAAAAAGCTACCATAAACTGATATTTAACAGAAGCTACATTACGAAAGATTTTCTGAAACCATAGATCCCAAAAACTACCGTCATAAATTGTAATTCTTCCTTTAGAGTCGTTATCAGACATATTAAAAACCTCCTGATATAACCTATTTATAAAACAGGTTAGTTTATTACTTATTTAATCCTTTTCTTACCTGATAAAACCGCTGCACTAAAATTACCCCCTTTTGTAGGCAAAACTTGGTTGTTTTCACCACCAAATGCCCCCCAACCCATACTAGAGTTATGTGGCCTTATCATACCACTATTATTGTACAGCAGTATAGGACCCGCCTCTTCCAGCTCTCTTTCAATGGCTCTTATACCATATGCAGCAAGTATTGCTGATGAATATAAGTCCTTTCTTTGTCCTTTTTTGGGGGTATCAAAATGTAAAGACCCATTTTGTGTCTGAGTAACAACTATATTTCTCATTTGAGATTTTAAAACATTAAGGTTCTCATAAGTTTTACCTTCCAAATCAGATATGGATGTTGGGGGTTCAGGAAATAAAAGCCTTTTGTCCTCCAACATGGATAATGTAGTAAAGTTAGCATCAGATATCCAAGTAGGATTAAAATTAATCATTTCTAAAATGTGTCTACCTTTTTTATTTCTATTATCTGGATTAGCTCTATCTAAAATAGGGTCTTCATCATTATAACCCTCCTCCAATAGATCCATTACAGCCTTTCCACCGCCGCCCCTGTCCATAAATATCCTTAATACATTATAGTCTTTACATAATTTTTGAACTAAAAGTGTTATATCTTGTGTTGTTTTAGACTTCAATTCTATAACATTAACTATGTTATTAATATTACCCATCTTTATCACAGTAATACCACAACTGTCGCTTCCGCCCTGATTTGGATCTACACCTATAACATAGTTGCCCTTTGGATCACCAGATAATTCTATAGAAAATTTACTATTAAAAGTACACTCATCTAATAAAGAGGCTTTGAAAAACCCTTCTGAATCAGAAATCATATCAGCTTCGTACTCCATTTTGAATTCAGAATCAGACATAATACGTTTTGCTTCTTCTATATTACTCTTATCCAAAAACCCCTCCGGCAAATCCCAATAAGGAACTTGCCACACTTTATATTGGCTTACCTTTCCTCCTCTGTCAGATAACTCCATTTGGCCCCAATAGTCCTTCATTCTTCGCCACATGTGATTAAATTTGTAATAACCAGATGAAGCCATTATCATCTTATTAACGGTGTCATCATCAAAGTCATCCTCTGTAGCTAAACCCATTTCAATTAATTTCTTCTGCTTCTCCATTCTTCTTACATTTTCCATTGGCTCAAGGGTAGTAGCACCCATAGGACGAATTACCATGTCCAAGGTTTTATCTGGAACTTGTGCCAACTCATCTATAACAATTAAATAAAAACGGGAACCACGAATTTTAGAACCGTCAGAAAGTGGGAGAGCTTCAATAAATGAAGGATTGAAACCGCCAGCAGATTTGAATTTTAAATAGCATGTATCTGAACCACGAGTAGGTCTTTTCTCGCATGCTTCTCTTAAAATTGAAGACTTACCGTACAGTTTTTCAACTTCAGAAAAAATCATTTTAGAATTATGGTTTATAAACCCATTTGTCCAATAACAATGCTCATTTTCTACTTCTATGTCTACTGTTGGGGCAAAAAAGTAATCTTTATCTACCATTTTCACAAAATACAAACCTTGCTCAACAAATTCTTTTACTTTATCAATGTTTCTACTTATCATGCCCTGCGGTAAACCTACTATCATACTTAATGGCGCTTTATTTTCAAAATGTGTATTCAAATAATCGGTTAACATCTCATTTTTTCTTTTACATCTGAAACCAATTATTTCATCAAATTTCTTTAAAAACACCTGCCCTGTTATTCTTACTTTATATGCTTCCGCGCATTTAGATGGCTTATTTCCTTGCGGTAATTTCCTAATACAGGCTTTCTTACTTATACCTAAATTAGAAATTATACCTAGATTTAATAACACAGCTTGAACTTCCTTGGCCAATTGAATTGACGATGTACTAAAAGATACTGTACATCCTTTACCTGGTTGTATATAGACCCCACCATCTGTATCCATCAACCCTTGTAAAAATGCTATAAGCATCTCTCTAGATGCTTTTTTCAATACATCAGGAATCTTCTTATCTAAAGCAGTAGTTTTTGTAAAACCACACTTTAATAAATAATGGGCTAATTTCTTACAGTAATATTCTATTTCCCAAGTATTATTTTTTCTATTATCTCTGCTTATTTTTTCATCTTTATCAATTAAAAAATATTTTCTTAGATATTCTTCAAACGAATCCAATAAATCCTGATCTTCACTCACAAAATCTACTCTTTGTTTTCTCTCATCTTTACTTATGGAGATACAACCGTCACCTACCATCAAACCCATCCAATATGCTAAATCTAGAGTAAGTTCTTTTGGTATCTCACAATCTTTTGTTCTCCAATTATGTTCGAACTCATCAAATTTTGGCATGGAGTCATTATTACCAAAATAATTGAAACCATGCTTTATAGCAATATAGTCATTTCTAATATTACGTAATTCTTTGAAAATCAAATCTAACTTATTATTTAATACTGCTACTCTATGATCTATAGAACCACTTAACTTAAACCCTTTTGATGTTTCTATAGACATACAAGCACATTCATTATTCTCCCACTTACTTAAAATGGTGTTTTGTTCTTTTAGTGACTGTATTTTAGTTATATTTGGAACTATACTATCATACATCTCCTTGGAGGTGGTTTTTAGTCCCGATGATACCCAAAAAGTATCATAAACACCAGAATTATGTGGGAACACCACAAGGCATTGGCGGAAAACGGGGGCAATTAGACCTACTCTGTAACCAGGATATAACAAACAAGAAAGAGCAGATAATGCCCCTAGAAGAAATGTCTTACCCATACCACGACTACAAACAGCTATCACAAAATTTTTAAACCACATATCTTCGAAAACAGCCCTTTGTATAGGGGCTAAATCCACATTTAATAAATCATAAGCAGCGATACATGGATTATTTCTATAAAAAGCTATTAGATCCTTACCTTGATCATAAACTATGTCTAAATTAATGTTATTAGAAGCCAAATAATATTACTAACCCTCCTCCTCATTATTAGGGCACTCCTTTACATCCACATCATACCTATTACCGGCATAATCTTTTCTAGATTTTAAGGCTATTTCCTGCTCTTTTTGTAGTCTTTGAACTTTCTCATTTAATTCCAACTTCCTGTCATTATCAAAAGCTATAGCCAAATCTACTATAGAAAATCCTTTATATTTATTGGGGTCTATTCTATCTCTTCTTCTGGCTGATAAATTCTCTTTTATTTTATCGTTCTGTTTTCTTAATTTTTCAATGGTAGCAGCAGCATCCATTTGTTTATCTGTATTATTTCTACTAATCTTTAAAAGTCTAAACTCCAATATTCTATTTTTAGCTAAATCCAAAATATCGTCTATATCACTAGATGTTAGGTCATCTTCATCAAAATCCTCCATATAAACATCTACAAGCTGATTATACATGTCTAGTTCTTCATCTAAAAATATATCATTTACTGGAAGAACTTCTTTTAAAAGTTTTTTAGGTGTGGGAGGAGTTTTTGGTCTCCCGCTCCTACCTGGTTTTCCAGCCATAACTAATAATCCTCCAAGCTGTCATAAACTTCCATAGGATTTATACCTATTTTATTACAAAGTTCCTTAAAAAGAGTTAGTAACTCCGGAGTCATATTATGACTAAACAGCTCTATGTCGTTACCACATGATATCTCTGTTCTTATAGTACTTCTCAAGGTTTTTTCAGTTAAAACATCATCTAAATCATCTAGCTCTTCCATAATTGAGTTTACCCAATCACATGTTAGATCGTCTCCTACTCTGCAATACCTACTTATTATTTCCTCTGATAATGGATTTCTCTTTTTAAAATAAATTATTAAAGATCTAGATATTTTATCTTTCGTGGATTGTTTATGCTTCTGCCCCTTTTTAGATTCACTTATAGCAAGTTTACTTTCTTCACTTAACTTAAAACCTATAGGCCTACCCCGTTTACCAGCCATCAACTGTCTACCACCGAAACCGAGGAGTATTTACCACATGAGCTACACACTATACTTACTGTAGCTGTTGTACCAGTAGTTATGGCACCACAGTTATCACATTTTAATAAAGAAAAACTACCTTTAGGCTTATATGGTTTACCAAAAGTGAAGGGTAACTTTTTATTATCATCAGCAAACTTACTATCTCGTTGTATTCTTTCTTTGTGTTTTTTTTCGCCGCCCTCTGGAAGCCACCTTCTAGAGACAGAACCTGGAGACAACTCACTCCCCACTTTATCGTGTATAACAAATTTTTCTCCCATTTATTTACAAGCTCCTGTCAACTATCTCTTATATTTTACTTCAATCTCCCTTTTACTAGCAATATAATCCGACAAATATACACACAGTTCTTCAGGAGTATACGATTCTAATGGTTTTGACCACGGGGCTATACTCCAAAGACCATAATGATATCCAACACCATTCCTTATTATCTCATAAGATTTGTTATCCAACAACATAGTAGCATTTTGAACTTCTTCTACTAAATCAGCAGCCAAAGCTGGATGATTCTTTGTAGTATGCCCACTTTTAGTTAAGCCTTGTTTCCTGAGGTCGTGAATAATACAGGCTGATAGAATTTGGTCCCTATGATCTTCACAACCCATCGCCCTACATAAAGCATAAGCAACAGTAAAAACTTTTTTGGTGTGTAACATAGTACCATCAGAACCTAATTCATCTATTGGATGATACTTACCAGTAGTGCTAGCTGGGCAATCGGTGAAAAAATAATCTGGTGCTGTTACCACACAAATTCTTGTAAATTCTCTTATATTATCATCAAATATTAATTTCAATTCATCTTTAAATACTTCAGATTTTTCCTTTTCCGAAACCATAAAATCATATCTCCTTTTAAACCGGTTTTAAAGTTATATTATCAGTATCTACTTTAATTCTTTCTACTTTTTTAGAATTATGAGCGGGGTTATAACCAGCCTGCTTCCAACCAGTAGCAGGATCTCCGTTATATCTAGCCATATCGTGTCTTGGACAAATAGTATTAAATTTGTCTTTTTTATTTTCACTAATAGGATATCGTTCTTTGCTTCTAACCCAACTAGGTGTTCTAAATTCCTCTATAGATATAGGCATTTTTATTAGCCCCCACAGTAATTTATTTTTTTATCTTACAAATCATGCTTTAATAAGTATAACCATATCTTTTAGTCAAAATAGATTGATACCAAGCTTTATGCCATTCTCTATCTTTATTTGCTCTACTATTACATGATCTACAAAGTGTAATAAGATTACTAAAACTACAATTTAATTTATCATAATCTATGTGATGAACAGATAACATATTATCTTCTTTATAACACCCAGGATTTAAACAAATATAACCATCACGAGATTTAATAAATTCTTTATATTCTTTAGTCCAATCCGAACAATAGGGTGCACATGAAATTCCGCCTTTCCATTGGTGATTCAATACCCCAGACTGGTTAACACTATGATTTATATATTTACAAGTAGGGCATCTCCAACCACGAGACCAATTATTCCAACTTATCTCATTAATATGTCCAAATGGACATTGGTATTTAAGTTTGGCTTTACTGCCAGCATAAACATTGGATAGTAAAATGTATCCCTCATTTTCAAAACTTTTTCTTATTCTATCTATATTAACCAATCTTTTAGTAGAACAAGTCTTTACACCACAGTAGAAACATCTGTTACCCTGATGTTTCCATTCACCATAAGATATACTATGTCTATGACCAACTGAACAAATATAATCAAGTTTTTGACGACAATTCTTATAAACAGACAACAAGGTGTAACCCTCGCTCTCAAAAGCTTTCTTAACAATATCAGGATCTATTTTCTTCAAGAACTATTATTTACTTATTTTTTCTGAATATTCAGCAAATTCCTGATCCTTACCGGGCCAGACACCCGACTTTTCTACACCGCTGTTCTTCATGAAACCCATTAGGTCCATTGCGAAACCTGGGATGCCGTCACCCTCCCATTCATAAGAAATTGACATATACTCATTTTCCCCAGATTTAACTACCATACGAGCTGAATTATACCCTCCCTTAGACTTTGATATATTTGTATATACAACAGTATTAGGATCTACACTAACAGTAAACATTTTATCTTTTTTAGTAGCCATTTATTATACCTCCAAAATTTTATTAATTCCATTTTTAGATGTTAAGAAAAAAACAACTTCATTAGCAATATCTCTTAACTCATCTAACCCAGCATTGTTTATTACATGAAAATCTACTTTATAATTATCATCTAGAGCTGTTTCAGATATATGATCATTGCCATGTACATACTCTTTGGTATCTCTTGTTACCCTTACATGATAACCACCTCTACTCAAAACAGCATCAACCTCATTCTTATGCCTAGCATCTGTTATTATAACATTATTATAATTTTTTTCTTTTATAATATTAAACAGGTGTTCCACCCAGAAATCTTGTTTAATAGTTCTGTAGAATTGTCCGTAGGCCTGTAAAATCTCTCTACCTGTCCAAAAACCAGTACCATCTTCTTTTTGATACCTGTTATCTTCGACTTCCTTTTCCGTCCCCCATAACTGCTCCCAAGATAGATCAAAGTCTTTTTGTACCCTGTTCTTTAATTCAGTAGCATAAGCCATTAATACATAAGGCTTCTGTTCAAACTTACTTAATTCTTCAGCTAGCATTTCAGCGAAAGTGTCCTTTCCAGATCTAGCTTTACCTGAAACCGAAATTAACAATTTGCTGCCCCTCCTTTACTCAAAATATTAAATAGCCACACTATCTAACACAATAGCACCTGACCTATTCCTTCTAACACCTTTTGTGGCCAAACTTAATTCCTCTTTGGCATATCTCATGGCATAATCCTGAAAACTGTGTAACTTATTATTAAATGATATATAAGATGCACTAGATTTAAAATTCTTATCAAACACATCGTCGTAAATATCACAATTTATAATTACAGGTATATCCCCAACTAATTTAATTATTAATTTAGTCTTACAACTAAATAAAAATTTATTTAATTTAAATATAATACTGTTATATTTAATTGTCAACTTATTATTAATCATAGTTTTACCTTTTTCATTTTCCTTAATGTGTTAGAAATCTCTTTTTGAAATTTCTTGGCCGCCAAATCCAAATCCTTTATAGTTTGGTTTTCCTCTTCCTCTTTTGTTATCTCTATGAACTTGACTACATATAATTTACAATCCTTGTCTTTACATTTACGATCATGCTCGTTACAGAAGCATTTTACATCCATATCATCAAAATTAACCCAAAGTTTCTTAATCAATTTCAATACTCCATATATTAAATTCTATAGAGGCTTTTAATAATATATATTCATCTACAAGTTTATCTCTTTCCCCTATTATTTGAATTATATTAAGATTTTGAGGTAAGTCTCTTATAATATCGCTCATCATATTAATTTTGATCTTCAATGCTTTTAACAAATCATTAGCATCAGCCAAAGTTATTTCATTTTTACCTACTAACATTTTAGATGTTTCACATTGGCGTCTTATTAATATTTCATAACTTCTTCTACTATCGTATAAAATAAATAACTCATTTAACAACTCATTGTAATTACCCAACTCGTTATTTTTTATATGATTCTCTAAATCGTCTATTTTTAGATTTAAAAATTTAAGCTTTTCTTTTAACTCACCTAATAACATAATAATCCTCTTATTACAATTTTAAAATCAAACTAATATAGTACCACAATTATAGCAAAATTTAGCACCAGAGGATGACCTTCTTCCACATGTCTTACAAACTAGTTTTGATTTAGTTGTAATGGGTTTAACCACCTTATTACCATTACTATTAAAGCCCTTAAGTCTCAAAATAATAACATCTGAATAATCCTCTAAATTACTGACATAAGTAGGTGTAAAATCTTGGTTTGTTTTTGAACCTTTAACAGTAATACCTTCATCAACATTGGGCTTATTATAGGTTTCATTTATACTATTACATGTTGAAATATTACAAGAATTTATTAAAGTACTATTACCGGACATAGGACTATCAAATTGTCTATACAAGGTGTGGCTATCAGTATAAAAATTATTACCAGACCAACACGGACCAAGCGGCTTACACCAATAAGGATCATAAGTTATATCTAAAGGTTTATAGTAATAATAATGAGTATTATAATCCATCTTTTTTTCAAATCTAAATTCAATTCTAATTAAACCATCGTCTTCATTATCACCCATCACTTCAACTATTTCTTTAGTTTTTTGAATAAATTTAAATTTATTTTTAACTCTATTTCCCTCCATGAAGCCTAATAATGTCACAGAGCTATTTGGGTCTATTAATATACTATTCCCACTTAATACATCTTTGCCGTCTATTTCTACACTAGCCACTGCCCTACTAGTATTTTTATTTTTTAATAAAATGTCATATTCAGAACCAAATGGTATGCGGACAACACCATCTTGCTCTCTTAAAATCTTACCTTTGTTTTTTAATACTGCTATAAAATTATTCATATAAACCATAATTCCTCCTTTTCTCGGGCTACTGACTAAAGCCCCATATTTTTATTTTAAAGTCAGTTGGATTTAAAGGTAACTTTTATTAATTTATTCAGGTTTTACATTAACTGCCTGAATACCCTTATCTGTGTCTTTTAATTCAAAAGATACTTCTTGACCAGCTTTTAATGTTTTATAACCAGTCATATCTATACTACTATAATGAACGAAATATTCTGTATCATCGTCCCCATTTTTAGTTATGAATCCATAACCTCTTTCATTATTAAACCAGCTAACTTTTCCAGTAAATCTACTATTCATTATCTAAAACCTCCGTAAATTAAAATCTTTTTTCGTATTTTATGCTTCCGCAATCCCAAATTCTATTACAACCAATCTCGTTTAAATCAGCAGCGGTTTTTGTAGATGGCCCAGCTCTGTGAATGCTGAATCTTTTCAACCCTTTGAAACCCCAACAATTAGGTTGAATCTCATCAACCTTAATAAAACCCAAATCCTTATAAAAATCACCCTCTGACCATCTTCTATCAGAGTAAACAATAAGTTTAGTTGGGTTATAATTATCTTTAAAATAAGATAACAATTTTGCTGCGATATCTATAGTACTAACACCTGTTTTAGAGCAAAACCTTGTTATTTCCCAACAATCATAATTATCGCCCACACAATTATTAAATGCTGGCAATAGGGAAAAAGACATAATAGACACTAATTCTTTCTCATTATAAATTCCTATATTGACTTCTGAATCTTGATAACCTTGAATATGATGTGTATTGCAAAAGTCGTGAGCAACTTCAAGTGATATTTCACTAATGATGCATTTTCTCACATTTATGTCATTCAACTTTCTATAATTTAAAATATTTAATAACACCTCAATAACTAAATCTTTATTAATATATAGCTCGTCCTCAAATATAGTTATGAGCCTGTAACCGGCTTTTTTACAGGACATAAGTTTATTATAATGATACTTCCTTTTTTTACCTGCTTTTTCCGAATGCCAATAAAGCCCACAATATTCTATAGCAAGTTTTTTACCCGGTATAACTATATCTAACTCATTGGGAGATATTAATGTTCTATTATTTCTCAACAATGAAAAATGTTTCTTTAAAGAATCAGCAATAACTTCTTCTCCTTTAGATTTACCCCAATTAATACAATTAGGACACCTATTTCCCTTGTACCAGTTTAACCATAAAACACTATTCTTATGTCCATTAGGACAAACATAGTCTATTGGAGTACTAGCATTAACATACTCCTTTGACACAACTTTATAACCTTCTTTTTCAAACTCTGATCTTACAAAGTCTATGCTCAATTTAGCATTACCCCTACAAACACCGCATCTGTTTCCTTTACTTAACCATGCATCCAAAGAAGTTTGATGCTCATCGGGCACCGCCCGACGATTCCAGTTGAACCGCCTTCTCGGAACTCTGGTTTAGCCCGTCACCAATAAAGGGCATGGTTGAAGCACTATGTCCAGCCATTTGCTCATAGAGAAACCACCCATTAACAGATATGTTGAAGGCCGCATTTGAGTCTCTATGGTCAAAGTGAGTACATGAACATTTGTAGTTTTTTCCGTTTGGTCGGTTGATACTCCCACATCTTGAGCAAACCTGACTTGTATAAGCTGGGTTTACAAAATAGATGGGTATGCCAAGCAAAGATGCTTTGTATTTGATGAAAGTTTCCAACTGATAGAAAGACCATTGAGATTTTTGAACATATCTCTTGGCTTTACCTTTCTTGGAAATCTTTCCTAAATCTTCTAATACAATAGCAAGACGATGTGATTTGGCATAGTCAACAACAGAATGACTCACTTTATGGTTAATATCTTTAACTCTATTTGATTGTTTTCTTCTGATTTTCTTTAAAGCATTTTTAGCTCCTTTTTTCTGTAAGTTCTTTCTTCTGTTGCGAAAGTTTTTAGTTATTCCTGACACATCTGGTCCTAACTTCCTAACTTTTCCAGACATAACATCCGCACAAACTACAACATTTTCTACACTGTTTCTATCAACTCCAAGAAATCCTTGAACTTCTTGCTCTTGTAAAACAGTGGTGTTGTAAGAGTAGGACATAAACCATTTCCCATTTCTTTTGAAAAACTCTACCTGTCTAATAAATCCTACAATGGGTTTAGGGAACTTAACTGACAAAATAGATTTTTTGAAGAAGGCTGGAACTCTGATACCATCTTCTACAATCTTTACTTGTTTTCCTTTATCACCACAGACAGGTAAAACAAGATTTTTGACTTGTTTGAGCTTCTTATTTCTTTGATATTTAGAAATAAGGCTTTTAGCAAGAACACAAGGTATCTCTTTGTAATATTTTGAAGAAGATTTAGTTCTATCTTCTAACATTCTATCGACACAAATAGAGGCTTTTTGATGTAACTCATCCAAAATAGGAGTAATATTATGAGGTATAACGACCTTCGCAGTAAGGCACACTGCAAGTTCTTTCTCGTCTATCATGTTGTATTTGTTACCAAGTTTCGTTATAAAGTTCTGCATCAACACATTCTCCAAGATTTGATTTTAACTCTTCCAGAAATGGCTAAACAGATGTCTGTAAGCATTTCTGAAATAAACGGTGAAGAAGACCACATACATTTTCTTTTGGAAACAACACCACAAGACAACCTTGGGAATGTTATAGGAGCACTAAAAGCACGGTCTTCTTCGTATCTACACAACAAATATGCTTTTCCGTATTGGGGAAAACATTCCAGAACTCTTTGGTCTTCTGGGTATTTCGTAGTGTCCACTGGCGGTGCACCTTTAGATGTTATTAAAAAGTATATCCAAAACCAATAGTAAGCATTAAATCCTACTCGTCAAGAGCCTAACCCCGAACATCGTTCGGGGATTGCGGCTCTAAAGCTGTTCATTCTCCCCTTGTATTCAGTTGAAATCAAAGCATAGCCTTCTTTTGCCAATATTTTTCTAATCTCTTCTATACTCCTATACCTAATCCTACCATTTTCAGAACAATAAGGGCACCTTCTACCCATATTCCATTTATTCCAAGTTATGAATCTCTCATGACCATTTGGACACCTATACTTAAGCTTGTGAGATGAGCCTTTATATTCCTCTGATAGTAATGTATAACCCTCTGCTTCAAAAGACGACCTAACATAATCATATGAAAGCTTTTTTGACATATTGTTTAAGCTACTTTTTTATAATTTCAACTCTGTCCATCCAGCCAAAAGCAAAACGTTCTTGTGATGAACATCTTTCCATAGATTCTATATAATGACAACCCTGTAATATATTCATAACTTTTAATAAATATGATTTATCTTTTTGTCTCATGTAACTTTCTAAAGTATTCAAGGTATTAGGACCTATTTTACCATCTTCTGCAATATCGGGATATCTTTTACCGTTATTATTGAGAAGATTTAAAGCTTTCTGTAAAAATTTAACTGCTGTATAAACACTCATATTTACACCAGTATCAAAAAGCTCATCTGCAATATTTTGGTCATTTATATTGTCGCCTAAAAATGTATTCCAAAAGTTTATCTTATAAAAAGATTTAACCTTATTGTTTAATTCAATGTTGTCATTTAAAATACTAGAAAAATTAGGATCGCTCTTTAAACTGTCTATTATATACCAACCATCCCAATCTGGCCAATATCTCCTAGAAACCCCCATATAAGTTTCTCCACCAAAATCTAAAGGATCGTTAGCATATTTACCTTCATGCCCCATAGTTTTTAAAAATGCTTCTTCAAAATTAGCCATATTGTATCACCTTATAATTGAGCAGCTAATAAACAACCGTTAGCCACTGCTTTCATTGGAAATTCTGCCTTTCTGACTTCGCTTATAGCGAAAGGAAAGTCTAATTGTTCAACCACTGATTTAACCTTATTCTCAAAACCATTAGCCAACACCAAACCGCCAGAAATTACTATAGGAATACTATCTTTTATTATAGGTAATTTTTTCTTATTAACCTCTAATTCATGTATTATATTCTCTATTGTATAAGAAATAACAGAAGAGTAATAAACAGATATAGCTTCCATTATTTGGCCTTTGGGGTTTAATAAATCAACCCCAGCTTCTTTTTCTTTTTGTATAAAACTAGCAGGCAAATCTAAAGCATTGCCTACCGATTGATCTATAAAATCACCGGATTTAGTCATACTAAATTCTACCAACGGATCTCCCTGGTGAATAACACACACATTGCACATACCTGCCCCGTAAGACAAACAAATTCCAGTTAAACCTTCGTCTAATAATTCTGATAGTGCTATGGCAAAGCCCTCATTTATTGCTTGTGAGTGATAGCCCATATTTCTTAAATACATTCCCATCATTTCAGTATGATAAACTATGTCGAAAGTTGTATCTATGGGTTTGGCCGGGACGGAATAAACTATCTTATCCCCCTTTTCACCTATACCTATCAAACTCTCAATTATTAATTTAAGCATTGGGAGAGAATTCTTACTTTTAGGAGATAATATGCCTTTTTGTAAGGGCCTTTCAGCAACATCATTTCTTTCTATAGCTATATCTAGTGCATCTTCACCTACCACTATAAAATCATTACCATCTATTATGTAATTAGCCCCTCTTTTATCAAGACCCATTTTTATACTATTTCTGTTAACTTCTGATTTAGGTACTATTCTATAGAATGCATCTCTTTGCATTTTAAATACAGTATCCCCATCAGCATCAAGCATGGATGCTACTAACATATTTGTACCTATATCCAAACCCTTATTTCCCATAACTAAATACCTCCAAACTATTTACCTAAAAGAGACTTAAGCTTCTTAACTTTATCATCCATCTTCTCTTTTTTATCTGAATTTATATGCTCTTCTTTAACATCTATGTGAGACTCTAATGACTCTACCACACTTTTATCTAATGGATCTATAAATTCAGTTTTTAACTTTGGGCGATCTTTATCCACAGCAACATCTGAAATATTAATATTGCCCTTCAAATACTCTATTAGCTCTTTAGAATTAATACCTAAATTATCTTTTGTATCTACTTGAGTTTTAAGAAAATTTATTATATCATCCTTTGCATCTATAACTACTTTTAAAGAGGTTACATTATTTTTTAAATCTTCAATTTGTTTATTTAAATCAACCTCTATTAATTCGTGTTTTTTTAAATCATTCTCTAAAGAAGCAATTCTCCTTGAATTATCTTTTTTAACTTCCTCAATGGCTTCCTTTACGGCTTTATTTATTTCATCATCAATATTGACTAAATTTTTACTGTTATTATTTTCAATTTTATTTAATAAATCATTAACTTGATTTTGAAGCTGTCTTATAGTATCAGATTCGTTAAACAACTTTTGGGCGCGCATCTGTCTGTCTCTAGGACCATAAGAAACTAAAATCCTACCATCTTTCTTTGTATACTCTTTATCTCCAAATTTATTATAATTTATAGCCATTCTACACCACCAAAGTATTTTTTTTTGTTATTCCCTTTTTGTTTGTACAAAATCTATTATACCATACTTACCGTAGCTCTTTGCTTCTTCAGCAGTAAGATAATTATCTACTCTCATGTCCTCTTTTATTTTTTTAACTGTCTGCCCTGTTAAATCAGAAAAATCCTTAGCCATCTTTTCATACAAAGAATTGACATGTGCATAAGTAGATCTTACATCATGAAACTTACCGCCGGCGCCGCCTGATAACTCATGTATCATAATATTTGTATTAACAAGTGCATGCCTCTTTCCTCTGGTACCAGCCGCCAAAAGAAAACTACCAGCACTCATACAACAACCATAACCTATAGTAACAATATCAGGTTTAATGTAATTCATGGTGTCGAACATAGCATACATAGCATCTATCTCACCACCACGGGTATTTATGTACATATTTATATCAGATGTTTGATCTTTTGATTCAAGAAATAATAATTGAGCCACAACCGAGTCTGCCAGTTCAGAAGTTACTGGGCCGTTAATAAAAATAATTCTGTCCTTCAACAACCTAGAAAACAAATCATGATTTTTCTCTTGTTGACCATCTTTTTCAATAACATACGGTACTCTATTTGTACTAAATTCTGTCATACTCTGTAAATCCTTTCTGTAAATGTTAATATTATCAGCCACAATAGCTAAATTATATTATAAACACTTTGAGAACAATGTCAATAAAAAATATTGGAATTAACAAAATTAATCATTCTTTGTCTTCTAACAGGCTGTCATCATGTAACTCACTCAACATTCTAGTCATGAACGCGCCTAATTCATCGATAGAGGCACTATCTAGTGTCTGCCAATACACAGATATAGGCTTGAGCTCTAAAGTGCTCCAGATGACCAATAGCGGCTTATTATCCCATATTAATGTGTACGAGTTGAAGCCTATACCAGAACTAGTCTTTCTCAAGGACCTCTCTGCTATGTATTCGTCGATAAATTGCATGCTAACTCCTATCTTTTTTAAACATACTCAATATGATTAATACTACACTTTGATTTTGGTACCAGTTGTTTTTTATTTCTACAAGTAGTATTTTCAAAGCTGAATTTTTAAGTATTGATGAAGTTTGTGCAGTTTAATTAAACTTGTTTAATTAAACCTGTTATATATTATATACTGTTATATATTATATATGTGTCCACAATTTGTGTACCTGCTAGTACACACTTTGTGTACCTTGCCTATTTAGACCTCATTTTTTCTAGATTATCTTCAGCTTTTTTCTGGTTATGTTTTATAGCTTTTTCATCAAATTTCTTATGCACATGCAAAAACTCTATATGCTTATCACCTATAAACTTCCAATGCCCAAAGTCGTAGATCTTAATTCTTATTTTACCTATATTCTCATCACAAACTTGTATAACCCCCTCATCTATAAGTTTTGATAAGTGGTTATTAGCTGCTTGTTTCCCTTTATAATTCAATTGTTTAGATAGTTTTTCTTGTGTAAATCTAGCAACCAATCTTTTTTTACCTAAATAATACTTTTTGTATAAATAAGTAGCTATTTTATTTTCCATATCTTGTCTGATTATGTAACTGTATAAATGCCAAAATGTACCAGATCTACTGGTACAATTCCATTTTATGAATTCAGGATTTCTTAAAAACCTTACTGGGGTTATTAGGAATGAATTGGTTATTATTTTGGGGTCTGTATCAATAAGTTTCTGATTAAATATTTCTTCTTCAAGCATAAAATCTTCTTCGTTTTTAAAAATCAAATTGTTAGAATCCATTTAAATCTCCTAAATCTTTTTAATTCTTTGTTAGTATTTCAGGTCCGTTACCTGTTATAACTATTGTATGCTCAAAATGAGCCGACATACTTTTATCTTTTGTAGATACTGTCCAACCATCAGAATATACTATAGTTTCAGTACTCCCAACACATAACATGGGTTCTATGGCAAAAGTCATACCTGATTTTAATAAAAGACCTTCTCCTGGTCTGCCGTAGTTTTGTATATGTGGGTCTTCATGTATATTTCTACCTATACCATGACCACCATAAGATCTAATTATATTAAATCCTTTTGATACAGCATGTTTTTCTATAGCATACGATATATCCCCTAATCTATTACCTGGTATAGCTCTTTTAATACCGCAATATAAGCACTCCTCTGTGGTCTTTACTAAAAGATTATTTATCTTTTTACTTTTAGAACCTATTATTTTTGTAAAGGCCGCATCACTGCAGTAACCATCTTTTTTAACACCAGAATCTATGCTTATCATATCCCCATTTTTTAACTTACAATTATTTGGGAAACCATGTATTATTTCATTATTTTTTGAGCTACAAATAGTATATGGAAATCCATTATAACCTTTAAATACAGGTATAGCATCGTAATCTAATATTATAGATTCCGCTATACGATTTAATTCCATTGTGGTTATTCCTGGTTGTGCGTTTTCGTATAAAGTTGATAAAACTTTAGCTAATATTTTACCGCTTTTACGCATCAATTCTATTTCTTTAACTGATTTTAAAACAACCATTTTTTACATAAACACCCTACTATCGTTAATTATACTCTGGTGCATGTGTTCAGGTGAAAATTTATTACATGAAAGAACTATGTGATCGTCTAATTCCATCGATAATGCTAAACACATAACATGCTCTATAGCTATAGTACCACCATTCTCTAAAGACTCCCTATCTTCATCTGTTAAATCTACTTGCCAATCTTCAAAGTCGTCTGTGTAAAGCGGTATTATAGTTCTTCTTACACAATAAATACAATCCTTGCATAAAGACTCATTAAACTGATCTTCAGTCATGAAATTTACCTCTGGTTTTTTTTATTTAAAAAGCTACAACACCCCCTTGAATATTATTAACCCCTCTGTAAATATGCCCTTTTTATGGCCTCTTCAGTTTTACCTTCGGTTATTTTTCCTTCAGATTTTAACCTTTTAATTTTATTATTAATACTTTCTCTAGATCTATTTGGAAACAAATCCTCTAATTCTTTTGCTGTTTTTGTATAATAATTATCCATTAAAAGACGTTCTTCTGAATAAGTCCATCCTCTTTTCCTTGCCATTTTATAATCCCCCATTAATTTAATTTTCTTTAAAAAATTCCTCCATACTGACTTTAACCCTAGACTTTTTAACCATTTCTCTCATTAAAACAAGTACTTCTGTGTCAACCTTACCTCTCTCTAATGTATCATCTATCCCTTTAAGTAGTTCTTCTTTTTTTCTATCCCACCAAGGAGAATCAAAGTTTTCTAACTCAAAGTAATTGGTCATATTTTACCTCTCCTATAAAATGTGATAAGGACCAAAACACGGTCCTTTATTCATCCAACACCCGTCTTATTATTGACATAAGCTCTATTATAGAATATGGTTTGTATAAAATATTGTCTATATATTTTGGATCTATATTTAATTCCAAATAACCAGTTGACAGTATCAATTTAACATCTTTAAAGCACTCTATTATGCTTTCTACACACTCAAATCCAGATATGTCTGGTAGTTTTACATCTAAAACAACTATATCTATTATTTCAGGATTTTTACAAAAAATTTCTATAGCTGTTTTACCTTTTTTTGCTACAATAACTTTGTAACCAAATGCCTCCAACATAGGTGAGTATAATTTACAAATTTGTTTATTATCATCTACAAACAATATAGTCTCGCCCCTACCCAAAATATCCTTCCTATCTGAAAATTTCATATCTTTAGGCTCTATTTCTAACATTTGGTTTATTAGATGCTTTCCTTCATGTATAGCATCATATATCGAAGTAACATCTTCCCAAACAGCAGAAGTAAAGCCTTTTTTTGTTATTAATTTTTCAATATTGCCTTGTATTACTTGAAAAATTTCGTATAGAGAATGAGCTATATCGATATATAGTTTTTTATCTTTCAATGACATGTTTACCACCAATTAAGTTATTAAATGATAGATTAAAAATTTATCTATCTCTAAAATAATTTAGGTTAGTTTATTTTTACTCCATTTAAAAGTTTTATTTTTATACTCCAAATAAATATATACATTATTATTAACTACAGTTTGTAATTTGTCAATTGCGAATGTACCATCTTTAAGTTCGTGCTTGAATAAAGGTACGAATTCAGATTCAACTTTTTCTAACTTATACATGGTAGACTTGTGTATAACTAATCCGCTACTTTTATTACAACCTATTGGTTTATCGTGTTTAGTGTAAGCATGATATACACTGTTTTTATTTATAAAATCTATAGCTTTATTTGGTAAACCAATTATAATCATCATCAGTTTCCGCGAGAAACCCCGTCCTTCAGGGTGGGGAGGGATAGCGCATCGTGCTTGGCACGATCACGCGGCCTTGCTCGCGTCCTCCTGTATGGGTTTGGGTTGAAAGGTATAGCCATAGCCATCCGCTCTTTGCAGCAGACGACAGTGGCGGTATGAAATGCCCTGAACCACACCCTCTCGGGTCTGGATGTTGAAGCTGCCGGTGGTGCGAATGGCTACGCGGCCCTGGTAGGTGCCTGCCTTCTTGCCGGTCGGCACCTGCGCCTGAACCAAGTCCCCGGTCTTAAATCCCTTCACCTGCTTTTGCCGCATCAGGTAGCCACGGGGAAAGCCAAAGCGGTTGAGCCGTGTGCGCTGATAACTGCCCCGGCCCGTGGTCCGCACCGTCAATGTGGGTACGTTCCAGTGGGTGACGGCGGCAACTATCCCGACACACGCCGCATCGAGGGCATGGGTCTTGGGGATGCCCAACCACTGCCGGTTGAATTTGGTGCGGCCACCGCTGCCGGTCATCACGGGCAGGCCCGTGGCCTGAAGCTGTTGAAACAGTGCCCAGCGCGTGCTGTTGACGGCAGCAGCATCCTTGAGGGGGGCGCGGGCCTGCCCCTTGATCCGTTGCAGGCGCTTGGGATCATCGGCCAAAAAGGCTTCCACGGGCTGATTCCCCTTGGCCTGATTGCACGGGCGGCAGGCCAGGGTCAGATTGTTCACCCGATCCGATCCGCCCCGGCTTTTGGGGTGAATATGGTCGATTTCCAGGGGCACGTTCCTGGCCCCGCAGTAGGCGCAGCACCGTTGCCACTTCTCCAGCAGGTATTCGCGCACCTCGTATCCTTGCAATGTCCCTTGCTGATACTCGACGCCGCTGATCTTGGGATTTTCCATCGCCTGCATATCGAACCGGACCAGTTCCATGTCGATGGCTGTCACCGGGGCCAGTCGGCACAATCGTACCACCCAGGCCATCGTGGTATCGACCCGGTGTTGCAGGCTCGGGGCCAACCAGCCCCGAGGCCGGGTCCGGTTGTCGAACCGGGGTGCCCGGTGGCGCAACTGTTCCCGCCGCCGCCGACGAAAGGCCCGGCGCTGGGTCAATGTGTCCTTGATGTGCTGCCCGCGATGTTCCACCTCCATCAGCATCAAGACCTGTTGCCGCTCCGGGTCGGCATCGTCCTCGCGGATCACAGTGACCCCGGTGGCCTTGCTGCCGGGGTCCAGCTTGATTCGTACCGGCTGCAAGGTGGAGGTCTCCACCGTGCGATCCCTCAGCCGGATCGTGAACGGACGCATCTTGTGAACCACGGCTCGTCCTCGACCCAGCAGCAATCGTGCGCGTTTCTCCGAACACGGCATCAGGGGCTTTTTCCGCTTGTCCAGTACCAGAACGGCCATTATCTACCTCCAAAAATAGAACCTTACGGTTCCGGTAACGCGGGGCTTTTGCCCCGTCTCCCCTCGGGAATGTCTGCAACCGGCTCCCGCCTTGCGGCGGCGGCCAGAACCTTCGGCGTTTTACCTTTCGCCAGCATGATCCCAGCCTTTCAGGGCGACGAACTGAGGAAGCATTCGTCGGTGAGTCTTAACGACCTGTTGCAAACGTAGCGGGCTTTCACCGCTCTCCCTGGTCAACCCAGCCTGCTTTCACAAGCTCCCGCCTTCAGGCGGGGGTAGTTGACTCCAACTCCAAATAATCAATAGTAATTTCATAATACATTTTACAATTTTTGTTTTTTTCGTCTGTTACACATGTTGTGCAATCCCCAACTCCCTCAACCATTGGTCTTTCTTTAGGCCTTATAAACTGTCTTAAACACATCTTATGTGCTGCTATTTTTTAACTCCATATCATGTATCTCATCTTTTGTGGCACATTTAGGGCATATATCCAACCAAACTACATGTAACCCACTCTTATATTTATTTTTTGCTTTTGGTTTATAAAGCCATTGAGAATTGTTACATCTAATACAGTAAAATAATAACCAATCATCTGAAGTTAAAGCTTCTACACATTCTTCACAAATTGGTATTCTTAATTCTGCATCGATTAAATTAAACTCTCTATTTCCTAAATTCTGACATAGATAATCCACAGCTCTTGGATTGTCGTCAAAAGCTATACCATGGTTGAGTTGGCATTTTGAGTCTTCTATTTCTAAATTAGCCATAGATGCTAATAAATTTAAATCATTATTGAAAGCCTCCAGATCCATTATTAACCTCTTTTAAAATAAATTTTGTTTCCATGTTTACCATTGATAGAACCTTTTGTACAATAATATTTACCGCTTCATAATTTCCAGGTATAATCTCAAAGCCTATTTTATGCTCTAATAATAACTCTTTTATTACAACATCTAGTTCTTTAGCCTCGTGTTCTGTTTGATTTCTTCCAGCCGGATTATAATGCTTAAGTCTTTTTAAATAAAAGTTTAAATTATTAAAACTATTAAAAGTGTCTATTATAGTTTCATAAAAACAATTAGGCCAATTTTTACCTAAATATACACCATATACTTTGCTTAATATTAAAGGAGAGTCCGTAACTATTATATCTACTGAATCACGGACTCTCCACATTCTGTGGTACTGTTCACCGAATACATAGTATTGATTCTCTAGTTTTTTTAAACTTTTTTCCCATGTTAAATCTTTTGCATATTCAGTTACAAGTTCGCAATTTAAACTGTGTAATTTAAGTAAATTAAAAACTCCTGCTGCAGTGGTACTTTTACCACAAGATGGCCCACCAAATAAATTTATAACTATTGGTTCATTTACTATCATTTAATAGTATCCTTTTCCTTTATAAAAAGCTTTATTTATCTATATTATATAAAGTAACAACATCTTCGTAATCTCCAGATGTATCATTTTTAGCCATTAATAAAAACTTATCATAGAAGTATACACCAGCTACTTTTTCACCAAGATCAAAATCATATGAAAGTTTATTAGCCCATGTATCAGTAAGTATATTATATTCCCATACATCATTTGCAATACCAGAAGCAGTGGTTCCTCCTACTATATACATAAAGTTATCTATCATAAATGCAAAATGTCCGCTTCTAGGTGTGGCCCCGCTGGTTCTTTGTGTCCAAGTATTAGTGTCCAAATCGTATCTGTAAATAGTGTTAGTATATTCTGAACCATTATAACCACCAAATACAAATAAATAATCATTAAAATATGAATGATAACCTACTATTGAGGTTCCCTGTGCATAATCCCAATCACTTATAGATGTTTTTTGAGTCCAAGAACCGCTGCTATATTCCCATAAATCAGTTAACATAGTTGATGAATCACCCACACCTGAAAAAATATATATTTTTCCTTCAAGAACACACATTGCTGGACCGGATCTACCACCTGGTCCAGTACTTAAAGTTGACCATGTACTTCCATTAAAAGAATTGAAATCGTTTAGTACTCCAGTTGCTGTTTCACCACCAAACATATACACTGTACTATAATCATAACCAACAGAATTTAACATACCTGGATTATATCTACCTGTAAGTGAATTACTTATGGAAGCCGTCACTTCCCCAGATGTTGGATCTATACTTTTAAATGTGTTATTAAAAGAAGAATCACCAAAAGTATAAATTTTTGAAACCCCCCCTGAAGATCTCACGGCTAATCTAGATTCTGGTATAAAACCAGTTCCAGAGTAAGTTATTACACTATCGAAAGGTTTATCCCAGCCTATAGCATTTAATTCCATGGTTACTTTAAATTTAGTAGGGTATGTATTATTAGCTATCAATGTGTCCAACCATTCAGTTCTAGCATGTAATGATGGTAATGGATTACTACTTAAATTCGTACACTGCCATTTTTCCCCTGTCCATACAGAATCGTTAAAAGCATACCAATAATCAGTATTAAATGTTGTAACCCATTCACCTGTCCCAATAGTTGGAAAGTACATCTCTATATTAGTAATAGAAGTTACTATGTTATAAGAAGTAGGCAGTTCTGAAGCTGGTATCCAACAAAACCAATATGGCAGTTGATCGTCATACCATAATTCTATCTCATTACCATTTCTATATTTTATTGCATCATCATTTAACAGGCTATGCCCAGCATTTTTCAACCAAACAGTAAATGGGTCTTGTTCTGGTCCATATACTGCTTCTGGATCGGATCTAGTTATAAATTCTATTTTTGTAATAGCCCAACCTGTAGCGCTACTGTCAGACCAAATGTAAAAACCACCTATTTTAATAGCATCTGACTCCCAAACTAAATTATAGTATTTAAACATATCATATAGGGATAATTCTTCACCACTTATAAACGATACACTATTTAATAAATTTGGTCTAGTATACATACCATCTACCAATACACTATCCATATATAAAGAAACTATTAAATCCCCAGGATCATTTTCTATAGTAAATTTTACAGCATGTGGTTGAAAATTTTGATTCCAGGTTGCACCCTCTGTTACTGATAAGTCTATTTCGTAAGGTTCGTCCACATGTGGAGTATATTTAGTTCCATCCCAATCTGCCCAACCATCATCAGGAGTCCAGTAATCTAAACCGTAATAATCATCTACCCACTCATCTACACCGCCGTTTCCACCACCAGAGATAGTTGCTACTGGTATACCACAGATTTTTGCTATATTACTTATACCTATAAATTGTATTTTGTTATTAATAGTACTTTGGCTTAGCTTTAAAAATTTTTTTAATGTTAACATTTTTTAAACCCCCCTTAAGAAGCAGCGAGAGTTACTGTTGTATTAGTAGGAACAAAATACAATATATTAGTGTCATAGGCAAAACCTACTATTTGAAATACATCATCTTCTCCTGCCGGGGCTGTTTGAGTAAAAACCCCAGTATCTGTACTAACATAAACTAAACCCTTGGTAAAACTCCAAGCATCATTTCTTATAAAACCTTTAAGAAATACTTTTTTAGTACCGGTACCAGCTTCTAATGCTATTGCACTACATGGCATTGTAGCTTCTGCATCAGCATCAGCATTTACATAACCATCTGCTGTCCAACACAGTGCTGCAAATTCACCTACACTGTTTGTGTTTACCAACATATCTGCAGTTTTACCACTATACTGCCCAGAGACTGCTAAATTAGGGTTAAGATTTAGTTGATCTTTAAAGTCTGAATATTTTGACATTTATGTTACTCTCCTTAATTTAATTTTTTATTCCAAAGTTTTATCTTGTAACATTTCTGCTATCTCTATTATATCACTTCTATAAGAGTTGTGAAGTTCTATATGTGCTAGAGATTTATGAGGTAAAGACCTTAATAATTTTAATAAACCAGATTCAGAAGGCTTCACTACATCATAAGTTTGCTTTAAATCACCTAATAAAATAAGTTTGCCCCCCTTTCCAGGTCTAGACAAAACCATAGACAGTGTATTTACATCCAAAAGCTGAACTTCATCCACCATGAGTATGTCACCATCTAATAGCGACATACCTTGAATACAATTAACTGGTATGGTTTCAAATTTTTCTTTAAACAATCTATCTCTTACATGATCATATGTTATACCAGCATGTATTTGACCTCTTGTATTAGCATACATATAATACATTGCTGACATAATGCCTGAAACCCAATCAGACATTTTATCATCAGCAGAGCCCGGTAAAAAGCCTATATCGTATTTTTTATTTATGCCTATAGGTGGTCTGGTTATAAAAGTCTTTCTTTTACTATTTGTTATAGAAAAGGCGGTACCAATTAGTGACTTACCTGAGCCCCAACAACCTGTTAATAACACATTTGGGGCTTTTCTTAAAGCATAAAAAGCACAAATTTGATATATATCTCTAGCTTTTATTCGTGTTTCTTCAGCCTTTATTTCTCTATATTCAGATTTATTGTCTATTCTATCAAAACATTCATCTATAGGATTATGTGCATACATAATTACATTATTAAGCTCTTCATTCGATTTAATAATTACAAAAAACCATGCTTCTTTGTTTAAGTCATTGAAATGTTTAAGTAATTTTTCAAAGAACCAAATATAATCCAAACCATCTATTTTATTTCCATAACTAAAGGTATCTACTTCTATCAGGTTAAATAATTCTTCAGTAGTTAAAAATTTGTATGGCTTAAATAAATTATTCAATATCACATCATATACTTTTGTTTCTAAACCTTTTGATTCTGCTATTATAGACATCGATATGTCTTTTGTAGCTATAGTAGCATTCTCATATAAAGCAGCTTTTATTATAAAATCATCATTTTTAGACAAAGTATCTTCTAAAACATTGAATTTTAATTTTTCTGGGTATTCTTTTCTGAATTCTCTTATTGCAGTTATAGCTGCACGAGCACTATAAGATGTATCAGGTTTAAATTTATGTTCATCTAATTCTTTTAGTACTGTTACTGGTATTATTACTGTTTCATATTCTTTAGAGAGTTTATACAAAATTTTAGAATCATCAAGAAATAAGTTTGTGTCCACCAAAACAGACTTTTTAAGCATATATAAATTTTCCCCTTACTGTAAATTTATTTTTAAATCAAACTCTTTTTTAATTTTTAGCAATGCTTCGGCATTACCCACCGCATCATCTAAAGCATTATGAGTATGTTTTGTTTCTCTTAAGTGTTTGAAATTTCTATATGTATTTTTTATTAAACCTTTATAAAGACTCCCTAAATTGGTTGAACTCCAACCAAATGGATTAGTCCCCAAGAAATGCCAAAAATACCAATTTACAAATTGCCAATCGAATCCGTTATTATCGGATATAAACATTGGCTTACCTATACTTTTATTTATAAGCCAATTATAAAAATTATTCATTACAATTTTAGGCTCTGGGAATTCCAGTACTTCTGCTCTATTAAAACCACATACTTCCATAGCTCCCGATTCCCAGTTATCAGATATTGGCCGCATAACACCGTAAAACCTATCCTCTAAAGAAGGTCTTACAATTACAGCGCCTATACTTAACATAGAGTAGTCGTTTTCACCTGGAATAGGACCATCCGATTCTATATCTACCATAACCCAACTCATTTTTTATTTCCTTTATATTTTTCCATGTTGTTTAACAAGAAGTTTTTAAACGGACTCCTTCCAATATTTCCTTGGATTCGGAATTTAATCCGTTAAAAATCCATTGATTTGCTTCTTCCTCGGTAGTAGCATCACCTAAAGCAAAGGCGGCTTCTTTAGATAAGATTAAATATTGAATATTTTCATCTAAATTAAATAAATCTTCATGAGCAACTATGTATGGTTCACCTCTAATTACCATACCTATTGCCAATCTATTGTTTTCTATATCAAGTATATCTTGTAATAAATTAAATTCTTTCTCGCTTACTATAGTGATGTCTACACTAATACTTTCGTCCATCTTATATTTCCCTAATATTTAGAATTAAACATATTTTTAAAGTTCAGATGATAAGTTTTTACTTTGTCTCTTTTGTTTAGTGAGTTTGAATATTCTAACCAAGCTACTCATATCTGAACTTTAAAATCTAACTAATATCGATTTCTTCTTCCTAAAGAATAATCGATTTAGTACGATTCTATAATATTAAAGGTTTGTTTATTCCGGTATCTTTATATTATACATTTTCATTATTTTACCAGCATCATCATAAGAAAGCTCATTTAAATGATCTGGTATATTTTCCAAGCCGGCCTTTTCTGCCACCTTTTGAAAGGTTTCTCCAGTAAATTCAAATATTTGTGCGATAGCTTCTGTTTGTTTTTGGTTTATTTTCATTTCTAATCTCCTTTTAAATCTTTTATTATTTCTTTAAGATAGTTTACTCTCAAAGATAATTCATTTATTATCTCTATGTTTCTTAAATTTTGCATTCGTTCTATCAATAATGCCTTTATTAGTTTATCTATTGTATTAGCATCCACAGATCTTAAAGAGGTGGTTTCATCCTCTTCATAGTACTTTAAAGAGTCTTCATAAATAAACTCTAAATACTCCCTTAATTCTTTTCTTTGACTCTCATCAAATTTTTTGGATGGCCAGCCCAGTTCTTTATTTTTGTCGTAAAAATATTCCAGACACATTGATAATGTATTAATCAATAGATTTTCTCTAGCGAAAAATTCAATTATACTAGGATTATTATTTTTATTGTCGTCTGTCATTTATAATTTTAAAGTCCCATCTCTTCTTTTACTTTTTCTATACCGCTGGCATCTAAAATTTCGTCTAAAGCAGACATATCTGGCTCATATGGTACTGCTTCTGTGAGCTCATACTTCTCATAAAACTTCTCAAAGTTTTTCTTTTCCAAAGCAAAAACCAAACCGTCGAATATGTTTTGTAATATAACATCATTTTTATTTTTCTTACTGATACCTATTACTCTTACAATATTTTCTTTGCTACTTCCTATGTTTTGTTTGTAATACATTTTATCTCCTATATTACTCATCGAATTTTATCTCCTATATTACTCATCGAAAATATTACATACCATTTCATGTAGTTTAGTTAAAAAGGTATCTAAATTTTGTCGCATTGTTAGTGGGTCCTTAAATAAACCTATATCATAATAAATTTCTAATAATTGTATATGAGCTGTTTTCCTATCCTCGTTATCATTACCAAAATAATATTCATCGTAAAATTGTTCTATTTTACGTTTAATGGTTATAAAAAGTATGTCTGGTGGTGTGTGTTCTACCATATATTTTTTCCGCCGGCGCTATAATTTTTTTTTGTTTTTTCTATCCTTTACTATCGAGTGAGCACTCATTTTTTAAAAATAATCAAGTATCAATATTTAAGCGACCACGATAGTTTTTAGTCTTTACTTAATTCTATAAGTTCCTCTACATCTTTATTTGTCCATTTAAACGATACCTTGTCATTTGCATCTTTTAGACATAAACATGGTTTACCATATATAGTAGTGTCTTCATCTACAACTTCTTTAACATTTGTTCCATCATTTAATATATATCTAAATAATGGTAGTGTTGTTTCATCATAATCAAAGAAATCATAAACAAAAGCAGGTATTGTCTTATTGTCTACCAATACACCACAAATTATGGGATTTTCAACTTCTCCTAACAAATCAGAAATTATTATACCAAATCTACTATTGGGGTCTTCATACTCGTCTGCTTCACCAGCCAAGTCTTCTATTTCACACCAGTAACCCACTGACAGCAAGTATTCTACTGCTCGTCTGTTTAAACCTATAAAAGGTGCATTTATTTTTTTAATTGAAATCATATCTTCTCCTATATAATATTGTTTATATAACTAAATTGGTGTCCCTCAACTAAAGTAGTGTTCCTCAACTAAAGTAGTGGCTCTCAACTAAAGTAGTGTCCTTCCCTTTGTTCAGTACTCAACTAAAGTGGTGTTCCTCAACTAAAGTAGTGTCCCTCAACTAAAGTAGTGTAAAGTCAAGTAACAAGCCTCTTTTGGTGTTTTTACCCAGGTTGTAACTGCTTCCTGTACAAAAGGATGTTTACATTGTATAGCCTCGTTAGGATCACCGTCAAATATACCTATAACTGTCTTTTCTGGCATAGTGTAGTACCAAGCTAATTCAAAAAAAGAACCTAAAATTGGTTTTTCTTCATCTTGACATCCTCCCCTCCCTAAAGGAAGGGGATTCCCGGAATCGCTACCGGGAGCTTTCTGCTTCAACGAGAATAGCCAATGTCTCAAAGAGACACAGGGTTTACATTCTCTCCACAGACTGTAACGGCAAGCCCTGCCGCCAATATGTTTCTGGCCGCGTTTATGTCGCGGTCATGGTAGGTATTGCACTCAGGACATGTCCACTGTCTTTTGGAAAGTGGCATCCTGGCTTCTATGTGTCCGCAGTTCGAGCAGCGTTTGCTCGATGGGTACCATCGGTCTATTCTTATCAGCTCGCGCCCGTACCAGTGGGCTTTGTACTCAAGCTGTCGCAGAAATTCCGACCAGCTTGCGTCTGAGATGGACTTGGATAGATGACGGTTTTTCTGCATGTTCTTTACCGACAGTGTTTCAACCGCGATAGCTTGGTTCTCGCGTATCAAACGGGTTGAAAGCTTATGCAGAAAATCCCTGCGTGTGTCTGCGATCTTTGCATGTAAACGCGCTACTTTCTTGCGTGCTTTGGTGCGGTTGCTTGAGCCTTTTTGCTTTTTGCTCAAGCGGCGCTGCAGCACACCCAAGCGCTTTTCATATCTGCGTAAGGTATTGGGTGCGGCAACCTTTTCGCCATTTGAGAGCACGGCAAAATGGCTCAAGCCAAGGTCGATACCGACCTTGCTCTTGACCGCAGGCTTTGGCGCTACGCAGTCATCGCACAGAAGCGATACGAAGTATCTGCCTGCAGGGTCTTTGCTTACGCTGACGGTGGATACCTTCGCTGCCTTGGGGATGGTGCGCGACCAGCGAATGTTAAGCGGTTCTTTCATCTTTGCAAGATAGAGAACCTTACCATCCCAGCGAAACGCGCTCGCAGCATAGGTCGCGCTCTGGCGTCCGTGCTTGGACTTGAACGAAGGATACTGCGCTCGCCTTGCAAAGAAGTTATTGAACGCAGTCTGCAGGTGGCGAAGCGCCTGCTGGATCGGGACAGAAGACACATCCCCGAGCCAGGCGTACTGCGGATCTTTCTTGAGCGCAGTAAGCAAAGAAGATGTGTCGTGGTATCCGACCTTTTCACTGCGCTGAAACCATGCGTCAGTACGCACACGCAGCATGTAGTTGTATACAAAGCGAGCACACCCGAACGTCTGTGCAAGAACCTGCTCCTGCTCAGATGTGGGGTAGAATCGAAATTTATATGCTCGCTTGATATTCATAGTTTACATGATATATTATTTGCGTGTAAACTGCAAGTATTTAGAACCTCAAAACCAAAACCATGACTGCTACCGCAGTCAGCACCTTATATCCCCGTCCTGAAGGACCGGGTTTTACGGTGCGGGTGGATAAATGGAGCAAAAACTATACTTGGTAACAAGTATATTATTATAGGCCAACCCCAACTTTTACCGCTGTTATAAATATCTATAGTATAAATTGTTCCTACACACAAGCACATAATAAAGTATAATAAATATATAATTATATTAAAACCCATCCATAAACCCCCTTATTTTATTTTACATCACCATTAATTTTTATTTTTTCATCCTCATAAGGCCCTAACAGTCTTCTGCCTATTTCAACAGCACACTCCATTAGCTCCGCTCTGTAATTTTTAGCTACATTATAACTCATTTTAAAATTTTTAACAAAATAAGAATATAGTATGTAATTTAAATCACCATCTGCTTTAACATTGAAGTATGTCATTAGATCAACAACCTTATCCAAGTCTTCTCTTTTTTCTCTATTTATATATGGCATAATTGTAACTCCGCTTTAGCTCCGTTGTTAAATCCTTATCAACTCCGTTGTTAAATCCTTATCAACTCCGTTGTTAAATCCTTATCAACTCCGTTGTTAAATCCTTATCAACTCCGTTGTTAAATCCTTATCAGTTATGGTAGATATAATTGTATAAATATGGTTATAGTTATGTATAGTGTTATGTTATGATATATTATTATTATTGTGTACCGCTATACTAACTATTGTATACTATGTTATACTTGTATATTAACTATGGTATACTTGTGTATTAACTATGGTATACTATTGTTGTATACTACTATGGTATACTATACTACTAAACAGCCTCTTCAAATTCTGGGCACTCCATGATAGGAAGCACCAAATTTTGTAATTTAGACAGAGAATTAACAGTGTTGTATATGTTACAGCTATGCTCACCAACCATAGGGCTGGGGTTAAACTTAATACAAGCCCAACAAAGACTGTATTCTCTGGCTTTATCCTTAAGATCTGATCTGACCCATACTTTCTGCCCGTTTCCATAATGTTTGTATTTGATGTATTTATCATCCAAGCCTTGTTACCTCTCATTTATCATGGTTGTTATTTTTAAAAAAGCCTGTATATATTTAAGATAAGTCTATTATAAGCATAATTATAGTTTTGTCAAGTTCTTTATAAAAAAATATTACTTGATCATGGTCATTAGTTTAGCAGCCACCCGAAATAAATTTTGGGCATCCATTATTATCGTGGTCGAACTTAATTTTTTACATAAAAATATCGTGTGTGGGACCCATATATATGAGTGTTTATATTTATCTAATACATTTATTTATAGCCCCCCTCTCACCTGAAAGGAGGGCTCGCTTCGCTCGCCTGAATATACCCTCAACCCACAGCCCAAATGGACAAAGGAGGCTACAATGAAGCTGAGTGAAAGAATGTTGGCTCTTGGCTGGTCGATCCGTCGAGTCGGTACTTCTTGGTGGGTTCGACCCACTGGCTGTGTGTTCGCTATCTTCACCTACGATGCGGCACAAGGCTTTGACAACTATCCGGCAGTGGAGTTGATGTTGGAGCTCCACGAGGCCCTTAATGGATTCGACTGGCATTACCAGTATTCGGACGATATTAAGGTCCGAACGGCTGGACAGGAGCATGCAGATGAGGTTAGGCGGATAGCAGATACTTTACACTGCTATCTACCGAGCTTCGGCAGTGCCGAATTTATGGCATTAATGCGGTATTACACCGCAAAACAATCTTAACACAAGGAGGTCTGCGGGGGAGTCGGACTTGTTCCGATTCCCCCATTTTTTTGACAGGAATAATCCTGTCGCAACTTCATCACCCTTGAGACAAAGAAGGAGGATACTATGGACTCTATCATGATTAGTGAAATTGATGAATTGGTTGCTGACAATCTCATTCTGATGAAGGATGGGCTTGTCCGAATCGTGTCTCCTGAGCTGTTTCAGGAGGTTGCTGCTATCTGGAGAGAGTACAACTCTTTTCGGGTAGCATAACCCCACACATGGGGGTAAGGAGCCGAGCTGGTTCCTTGCCCCCATTTTTTTGGCAGAATAAGCTGCCACCCAACCAAGGGTCCCTGGTACAACAGCCAATGCACAGGAGGTGCTGCGATGGAAGCCAAGAGTTATCTGGTTACCACGCACGCTCTGCTGTACACCGGCCCCAAAGGCCAAGTCGTTACGATGGTGCTGTTCTATGCCACTGACGACGAGGCTGCTGGGAAGGTAGCGCGTGCTTATGTACGCACTGCCGTGGCAGCTTCCCGTAATACACAGGAAGTCCTGCACAAGGATAAGTTCCGCCTTGTGCGCCACCCGGTGGACAGCCGCAAGCCCCGTAAGTAGGGGAGAGCGGTGGCTGATAGGGTGGTACCTATCGGGGTGTAGCGAGCCTGGCAACAGAAATCGCTGGGGGTAGAGGCTTCGGTCCTTGCCCCCATTTTTCTGACAGGATTAGCGGAGCGGCTCTGTCATCAACTTCAAGGCACCTCTCTTCCCGCCCGATGATGTGTCCCTTCCACGGCCTGAAAAGGCAAAGGAGGCTACAATGGCACTGTCACACAAGAATCAGGCGACTAAGGCTCTCGATGCAGTTAACGCGGACCTGCTGACCTGGGGCAAAGACGGTAAGAATGTTTGTGTCGTCAACTGCCCAGTCTGTGGAGGACAGCGGACTGCCTGGTTGGGGAAGGCAAGGGGAGCTAAACTGGCAAGTCACATGGTCTGTATGAACAAGGGCTGTCCAGCGAAAAGGGAGGCCATCAAAGTCCGGAATGAGAAGGGGGTTAAATTCGTTCTGGATGATTAGCACCTTGGGGGTAAGGAGCCGAGCTGGTTCCTTGCCCCCATTTTTTTTGACAGGAATAATCCTGTCGCAACTTCACCGCCCATTGGGCAAAGGCAAAGGAGGCTATCGCTATGATGATGTTCTTGTGGGTAACTGAACAGGCCCGTGCTGGTAAGTGCCAGCCGGGTAAGACCTGGCAAATCGCAGAGATTCTGTTGACCCAGATTTCCGTAAACAGAGGCAGGAGCTGTGCCATAAAACTTATGGAGGTGTCGAATGAACAAAATTAAGAATATTTTGTTGATTCTGGCTATCTTGCTTTGTTTCGCAATAGCCGGATACATTGAGGACCCCAATGATTACCGCCCCAACAACCACCCGGAGGACTACTACATCATTGAGGAGGTGAAGTAGTATGTCTTCACACGACCATTCCAACTATGAGAACACGACCCTTCGTCGTTGGAGGATAGTCAGGGATGTAATCAACAAGATGCCTGACACCGACGAAAAGACGGAGATAATAAACCAAATTGAGAGATTAACAAAGAAGGAGGTATGAAAATGAAAGGTATAGTCGTATACACACCTGTTAAGTCCCCCAACAAACCCTTCCTCATCGATGGTAAGTATTACAACCGCGATGAGGCCGCTGCTCTTGGCTTCGACATCGGTTGCCACAATGCCATAATGATGTATGGCTGGATGGCAGACACTGAGGTCGTAGATAACGGTGACGGCAGTGCCTCCTTTAAGGGGGCATTGGTAGGTATGGGGTTTTAATAATAATGCAGAATGGCCCCGCATCTTGCGGGGTTAATGCAGCCAGTGGCGGTCATAAGCCCGCATTATCAATATCAACACATAAAGGAGGTAGTTATGAAGCCCCGTTTCTTTAACAAAAGCAGCTTCATGGATAGAATTGAAGCACAGGGCTGGCACTTCACCCAGACGATTCGGTGCTCGCACGGTCACATCGAGATGTGCTACACCAACTGGAACTTCCCCGGTCTGGTGTGGCACGAGGACTGTTGCGGTTATTGGGTCCTGGAAAGGGCTGAATTGCGGCCCATTACCGTGTACGAACTGCGGGTTTTCTGATTGACTCATGGGGGCTCGGTCCTTGCCCCCATTTTTCTGACAGGAATAATCCTGTTACAACTTCACCGCCCATCTGGGCAAAGGAGGTAATATGAAGGTGGTGTGCTGTGTTTGTAAGAAGGTCATTGGGGAAAAACCAGGAGACGATAAGTTGGTGTCGCATGGGTACTGTGATGCCTGTGCGGCAGTGGTCAAAGAAGAACTTAAACAATTGAGGAGGGAAATGGCTAATGTCACCAGAAATGCTCATTGATTATGAGGGACTACTCGTTGATTATGAGGCAGTACTAACCAACGAAGAGCACACCCCTCTCAATCAAGAACAAGTGGATGTGTCTGAAGCTGATCCTGTGCCAGGCCTTGATTACTAACAACACACAAACCAAAGGAGACGAACAATGTTTGAACATCTTAAAGGCTCGATAGAGGTTCTACCAGTCGGTATTAACAGCTACCTCATCAAAAGACCGGCTTACACCCCCGAGCCGGTTAACACCGAGAAGTACCAAAGGTTGGCCGCCAAGCTGTTCAAAGAGGGTGATAAGAAAGGGGCAGAGGATATAATCCTCAGCCTTGCCCTTGAGGGGAGCATAACCGTGGCAAGATTCAGCAGTTTGGTGGAGCAAATGAAATAGTAGCATGGGGGCGGGGACTTTGTTCCTCGCCCCCATTTTTTTGACAGGAATAGTCCTGTTACAACCAACCATTTCATAGAGGAGGTGTATCATGGCAGACAACATTCGTTTCGTAGTAGGCGACAAAGTTAAGTTCAACCTCACCCCCCGTGCTGACTTCCACAAGGGGAACCACTTCATCGGTGTCATTGTGGGGATTAAGGCCGCAATCTTCAGTGTGGTCATTAAACCCAGTGCTTCGAGTTCAGTTAAGCTGAGCAGTATGCTCAACAGCGGGGGGCTCATCACTGTCCAGTTCCGGTGCTGCCGTATTTACAACCAGGAATTGGCCAAAGCATTGAGGGCCGAGATGCACCAGAAGAAGCTCAATGCTGCCTCCAAAGCCCAAATCAAAAGGGTCAAGAGCAAGAAGGGGTGGGCATACTCCGGCGGAAAGCTGTAATTACTAACTCATTACGGGGCGGGGACTTTGTTCCTCGCCCCCATTTTTTTGACCGTCGTCACCGCCAGCATCGCTGGCACAGGCGACTAAAACGGCCCAGAAAGGGGGTGACCAGATGGGGCCTTGTCGCATTGACGGTTATACTGATATCTACATCCCTCTTCATGCTATTTATGGTAGTACATACCATACATGGCAGGCTCTTCGGAGCACCGAGGTTCCGAGGCGATGAACCGTTTTGCTGGTTCATTGCTACAGGTTCCTCGCACTTAGAGGGCACCCGCTTGGCTCGCTCGCTTCGCTCGCTCGCATTCCTCGCCCCCGAGTAATGCGATCGTATCCGTTCTACACCTTCGCCCCAATCCTGTAGTTCGCTTCGCTGCAGTTAGTTCGCATTGCTACAAAGTAAAGTTCGCTTCGCTGCAAAGTTCGCTTCGCTCACAGTTCCTCTTTCCAGTCTTTTCGAGACTTTTTGTGGTTTTTCATAAAAGCAGTCTTCGACAGAAAAGCTTATCCTAAACTCACCGCCTATCCAGGCACAGACAAGGAGGTTTACCATGAAACAGCAGTTGGCAGGCAAAGTGGAGCTCCAGAACACGGAGTATATCCACCCGAAGTTCGAGGCTCTCATTGGTGTCATGTTGACCATGAAAACACTCAATGGAAAACATCCGTCCTATGCTTTGCGGCGGGTCATTTTCAACATTGACGACACCCCGGCAGATTCTCTGGCGATGTATTATGCCGGAAACGAAACCGTAGAATTCAACCTCAAACGGATATTCTACACCTCGTTGAAGATTGTTTCCTGGGAATCGACGAGCATGAATATCTCCGCAACCATCTGGTACGGGCTGATCGAAGCCATGTTCCATGAAATGCATCATGCATGGATGTGGTCTGAAGAGCCGGCATGGATGGAGGAAAATTTCGGTGGCGAGGCGGAAACAATCGCCCAAGCATGGGCTCGTGAAATGTTGACTGAACTCGCCGTCGAAACAGACATTGAGCCACCGTCCATCAATGAGATGCCGTTCTTCAAAGATCTCTGGGCGGAAGAGGTCAACACCTACGATATGCAGGCGGTGGTTCAGCGGCAAATCAAGATGATTGCCAACGGGCATATCTATCGGGACCCACGGCTCAATATCCAACTGACTAATCTGCGGGAATATGTGCAGATTACCAGCGGGTACAAAGACGACCCCCGTTGGAGAAAAGCGGCGAAGCCAATCGAAATGCTGCGAAAAGTAGCAGCTGCAGCTACCGAAAAACCCGCCGCTAACATGCCGCCTTCGCCGCCGGTAATCAAAGCAGAGCATCTGGAACAAACAGCCCCGCAAACAAGCTCGGTAAGTCACGAACTTACAGAAGAGCTGGACCAAGCGGAGAGAGATGCCCTGATGTATGCCGAGGCGATGGACGATGCACCGACTGAATTCGGTGGAACTTCCGACAACGAAGACGGCCCGCTACCGATGGTAGATCCAGTCATCGAGCACAAAGAGGCCGAACTCAACCGCCCTCGTGCAAAAGTTGACATTGCTACCGTCAAGCAGATTTGCACCACCGTCTATCTCCGCATCAATGCTCATGTGTACAATAAGTGCGGTTATAGAGGCAACGGTTGGTTTGATAATCCTGCTGCTGCAGCAGAGAAAATCTTCGTCGGTGATATCCCGAATGCTAAAGATGTCTTGGTGAGCATGGACATCTTGGACTCTGTTGGGAAACCCAGAAATGGTGTACCAATCACCGATTGGATCTCCGGCACGGTGGTTCTCAAAAATGCCCCGGATACGGGCTCACCACTGCCTTGCTACAAGTTCAGCTTCACCTGCAACGGGAAAGTATATCGGAGAGCAGCAATTCCGCAGAATCCGACGAAATCCAGCTGGGGAGCGAAACATGTAGCAGCCGGCGGTACCCTGCTCTGGATAACTAACGATGAACCCGGAATTCACTTTGACGCCGACACCAAGAAGTGGCTCGATAAAGACGGCAACATTGTGAAGAAGTGGGTGGGTTTCATCAAAGACGGTCGGTACATAGCCTGTAACAACTAGGAGATGCCATGATCGGGTATGCTGCTCTACCTGGAATCGTGTCCCGAATCCGGCATGGCAAAGCCAAAATCGAGCTGGCCATAGGTAGATCTTTCCTGTGGCCAGCCGATGAGCTGAAATATGGCGAGGCTGTCGTGGTGGGGTGGGACTACAACACCAACAAACCCAGAACATTATTACGAAAGGAGAACATAGACAACCTGCAAGAAAACACAGACTATTCTCCAGCACCAGATCCACCGTCATCGCCACCTGAATCTGACAATTGGGTAATGCCGTAACACTACCATCATCCACAAAGGAGGCAACACGATGCGGAAACACACGAAAGACTACACCCGTTCACTGCTGAATTCGAAAATTGCCAAACTCAACAGCCTGGACCCTACCGCCAAGTTGCGGAAAGAGTACTACTTCGACGAGATCAAAGCGGCGAAGCGGTACAGGCTCACAGGCTGGGACACCACCTGGGATCAACTGGGCTGCAAAGAGGCCTGTGTCATGGTAGATGTGATGATACTGGCAGCCCAGAACGGCAAGTTGAACCTCGATAATGTAGAGGTGAAACTCCGGACACTGGACACCCAGAACATCGAGCTGAAGAAAGCAGTCAAAAAGCTTCTCGAACGGCTCGAAACACAAACGGAAACCCCCGCCGATCCGCCGAGACCGCCGAACTGGAGTAATGCGGTCGCCGCCACCGAAGCTACTGTTCTGAAAGCTTACAACCAAAAGCTCAAAGAAGAGTCAGAGCTGAACGGCCGGCGATGGATCATAGCAGTAAAGCGAGCAGAAGATGCAGAAAGCAAACTCGTTGATTTGGAAAACGAGATTGAGCATCTGAAAGCCCAGCTGAAAGAGGCGGAAAACAAGACCCCCGTGTCAATGCCGTTGACGGCAAGAGAGCTCCACTATGCCCTGATACACGACAAGGACACCACCGTACAGTGGTTGTGGTACTTGTTCGAGACGGGGCTACTGATGGAGAAAGACATGGGCAAAGTCACTCGTATACTGAACGAGGCTAAAACCGAAGGTCAGCTGAGTCCTGCCAATCACGAACTGGCAGTGAACATGCTGGCTCAAAACTACCACCACCGAATCTACAACCCGCCACTCGGGTAAAGACACGGGGACTTGGAATTCTGGGCAAAGTTCGCTTCGCTCAAGTTCCTCGTCCCCGTTTTTTTGCGGGTTAACGAGATAGCCTGAAAAAGAGCTAGCGACGAAAGGAGGTGTTTACATGGAGCTTAAAGTTCGCTTCGCTCAAACAGCAAAGTTCGCTCCGCTCAAGTTCCTCGTGCCCTTTTGTAGACGGGTGCAGCACTCGTGGTGAGTGTGATGCATCCACAAGAAACTATTTATCTATTTTACTAGGAGGTGTTCTATGTCGCAGTACGGTATCGTTCGTGCATTTCTGGTCAATGGCCGCGTCGCTTCCAACCCCATCTACTTTCCGCCCCATACCAAGAATGGTCGGGACATTTCCGCGAAAGCGACCCTCACCGTGATGGTCAATCGCCGGTCCTACACCGACCAGAAGACCAACGAAACACGGGAGCGGAAGCCCGTCGTGATCCAGATCGGCGGATGGGGTGGTGTGGCGGATGCCATTGCCCGCAGTGCGAAGACGGGACAACTGGTGTCGTGCGAACTGGATGTCGATTCGTTCGACGGCATGACGAAGATCCCGCAGAAGCAGGGGGACACCGTGGTGTATGTCCCCGTCATGAAGCCCGATGGAAGCGGCTACTTCACCGAAAAGCGCACTGGCTTCACCGTAGTTCCGGGATCGCTTCGCTTCGGTGAGGATTCGGCCAAAACCATCGAAACCGAGATCATGAAGAAAGAGCGGCCGATAGGCTGGAATGGTCAGGTGCCCCTGTCCGTGCTCGAAGCGGCTGCTGCCGGCGGCAACCTGCAAGCCATTCTCGACCAGGCCAAACAGGGTGTGGATGTCTGGAAGACCATGCTCAAAGCCAAAAATGCACAGGCCTACCAAGGCGGGCCGACCTTCGGAAATGCCAAGGTCATTCGCCCGGCTGGAGATGTCATCCTCAAGTACCCCATCGACAAAGCGGTGTACACTGCCGAAGCGGTTTCGACAGTTTCGGGTGGGAGACCGGTGGTGGACGGTTTCACCTATGCCGACATGATCGCGGCTGGGTGGAACGATGAGCAGCTGTTGACGGCGGACGGCGGAAAGTGGGCGGCCTTGGTGCCGAAGAAGGCCCCGGCACCGCCGAAGGTGAGTACACCGCCTGCACCGCCTGCGGCAATGGATCGCACGAATGCGGCGGCCGAAGAGCGGCAAGCCGTCATGGATGCGATGGAGACGGAAAGCTTCGATGAAGAAGTGTAGTTTTAACTAGACAACTTGATGGGGGCTCTCACCGAAAGGTGGGGGTCCCCATAGTTTTTTTTATTCGTTATAGAGGTGTGCTTACCAAACTTTTTTTAAATGCGGAGAGAAGTTCTTTGGCGGGACCAAAAAAATACACTAGTGAACGAACTAGTTTGTTATGTCTGAAAATTAAACTTTATCATAACTACCTATACTTTTTTGATATGGAGAGGGTAGGACTTTCACAACCCCCGGCGGAGCTAGTAGAGAACCGGTTATATATTAATGCCAGCATAATTTTAGTATAGTATATACATTATTGTTGTTTCCCATTAGAGCGGCCATCGGGGAACGGATACATATCGAATTCAATATATAACTGCTCGCGGCTAAAGTAGTTATGTATGATTTGAATAGCTAACTCTACCATCTTTGAACGGTTAGTAGTAATTCCGTCCATTATCCTATCTAATTTTTCCATTGCTTCACCCGATAGGGTGACAGTGATTTTTTGCTTTTCCATTCTTGCTCCTACCATCTTATGGTATAGTATCTTATGGTATAGTATCTTATGGTATAGTATCTTATGGTATAGTATCTTATGGTATAGTATCTTATGGTATAGTATCTTATGGTATAATATACT
>Ga0265294_10000925_pt1 | contig 39567 bp, 69 predicted proteins | sample MunlanPumphouse3_FD_192504 | JGI IMG/M metagenome (GOLD analysis project Ga0265294, IMG submission 192504) | Groundwater microbial communities from a municipal landfill in Southern Ontario, Canada - Pumphouse #3 | ecosystem: Environmental > Aquatic > Deep subsurface > Groundwater | place... | reverse complement strand
AGGGACTGTTAGATATGGACTTAACGGTTCTGGAAGTGTAATCAAATATCTAACTTATTACGATAACCAAAGTACCAATGGTAAGGCCGAAGTATGTTTTGATAGGAAGCAGGCTTATGGAATATGGGTTTATATCTATGATATGACCAGCCAGAGCGTAACAAGTGTAACTTGTGTCGCTAATGGCTATTAGGAGAATAATATGAGTTGGACAAACCAAAAAATAATTAATAAAGCTCTCGGTAAAATAGGCGGGGCAGGAAATCAGCTTGGTTCTGAACCGTTTATATCAGACGTTACTGCCCAAGACCCTATTACCGTATTTGCTGTTAATACTCTTGAGGTTGTTATCCGCAAGGCTATAGAGGACTTGGCGTTAAGGGACTGCCCTTTTCGAGAGAGCCTTAAATACGCAGATTTAGGAACTGAGCTTCACGCTCAAGATGTCGATATAGCGTCTATTGCTATTGGCGTTGACCCGTTTCCAATTACCATAACTACCGCAACCGACCATAATAGAACAACCGGTGATATTGTATATCTGACTGAAATACTCGGTACAGGCGGAATAGAAGACCTTAATAACGCTGCTTATACAATTACAGTGACCGGCGATAAAACATTTACTTTAGATGACACTACTGGCGAGGGTTATGTTCATACAGCTTCTTCCGGAGTTGTGGCTTATACACCTGAAGTCGGCGGATGGGCTTATGCCTTTGCGCTGCCAAGTGATTATATCGCTATGGTAGCCCAATTACAGGAAAGTTTCAATTCTACCACGAAAGGCCGACAGAAATATCGGTTCGAGACGATAATTAATCGGGATGAAACAGGTATGATTCTTTTGACTAACGACCTGTCTAATACTGCCGGTACGAGTGCTTTTGTCCAGTATGTAATTTATCAGGACAATCCCGTAGTGTACTCTAATCCGCTGGTGGAGTGCGTTGCTACGCTTTTGGCCGCAGAATTATGTCCGATGGTCGGTAAAGGTATGGACGAAAGAATTAAACTTCTTCAGGAATACCAGCAGGTCAATATCCCAGAGGCAATGAAGTTTAATACTTCTCAATACAATAATCTGTCGAAGTTCGTACCTAACTTTTTAGGCGGACGCGGTGAAGTAAGCCAAGATGACGGTTCTAATCAGAGAGCAAATTCTAATGCGTAAGATACTATGGACGTTCATATTATTAGGTGTTTTGTTTATCGCCGCCGATGAAATGCGGTACACACCTACTTTGACATCGTTCAATAACGGCCAAGTCTCACCCTTAATTGAGGCCCGTACCGACTTTGATAAGTACAAAAGTTCCTGCCGCAGACTTGAGAATATGTTTGTTACTGCTCAAGGGCCTGTAACTCGAAGGCCTGGGACTAAATACATCTGTGAGGTTAAAGATTCTAATTACCCAACGAGACTAATTCCGTTTGAGTATTCCACTGAGGACACTTATATTATCGAGTGCGGCAATGAATATATGAGGTTCTTTAGGGACGGCGGGCAGATATTAACTGGAACGGGTACTGAAACTAATATTTTAGGTGATGTAGTAAGTCACTGGCTTTTAAATGATAACGAGATAAGTACAACAGTATTGGATAACGAAGGACTGCACAATGGCGTGATTGCCGCCAGTTTAGCGCCACTAAATTCGCAGGAGATTCATAGTGACGAAGGGACAGACGGCTGTTTTGATTTAGACGGAAAATGTCTTGTTCTAACTACTGACGATGCAGCTTATAGTTTTACCAATAATTTAATTGACGAGCCTTTTAGTATTACAGGCTGGGTTTACGTCACTGATTCAGATGAAAGACAAACCATTTTATCGAAATGGCACGAAAACAATGAGAGAGAGTACAGACTTTATCTTGACGAGCAGGAACGGCTTTGTTTAGACCTTCACGATGATACAGCAGATTTAACGGGTTTTGTGGTGGCTCAGTGGAAATGTAATGATGATGCAGCAAGTCCACTGGTTGACGAGACTACCGAAAGCCACAATGCTAATGTCGTTAATGCTACCGGTACTGTAAATACATCGGTTGTCGCAGATACGGGCATATTAACTGGGGCTTTTAATTTGAATAATGCCTATGGTTTTTACGCCCCAGACCACAATGATTTCAGTTTTACTAATGGAAGTAACGTGGACGAGCCATTCAGTATTTCAGCTTGGGTATATCTGACTGATTTTAGCAGTATAAGTGTAATAGCGGCAAAATACAGTATGTCGTCCACCACGGATTACAGAGAATATATTTTTTGGGTTGATACCAGTGGTTATTTGATTGCCCAGCTTTGGGACGAAAGCGCAAGCACTTTTACTCCGGCAGTGATTCAGTCGATTAGCACGGACGCAATACCTCTGAATACTTGGATTTTGGTTACTATGGCTTATGATGGCTCTGAAAATTCAAGCGGTCTTAATCTTTATGTAAACAAGACCCTTGTCAGTCAGACCAGAACTAAGGCTGGTGCATATAGCGGAATGGAAAACCTTGCCGTTCACTTCAGTGTCGGCTGCTATCATAATAGTTCTGCCGCCGTTGCGGATGGTTTTTTAAACGGCAAAGTTGATAATGTAATGGTATTTAACACCGAACTTAATCCTTCTATGATAACAAGTATCTGGAACTCAGGTGAGGGAACTGAGGATGTTTCAGGTGCTGGAATAGTCCAGAGAATTTCAGATGATTCACTTACTTCCGGCTGGCATTATGTGGCGGCCACTTATTCTGCACCGTCAGACCCTAATATCGCTGCCGATGGAATAACCCTTTATGTTGACGGCAAGGAGATTGCTTCGACTGCTTATAATAACTCAGAATATACCGCAATGCAGGACACAACAACCGCAATCAGGCTCGGCGGACAGAAAGGCTCATCTGGGTTAGGCGAGAATTACTGGAAAGATAAAATAGACAATATTGCAATCTACAATGACGAGCTTACTGCCGAAGAAGTTTTAAGTCTTTGCACTTATATACCATATGAAATAGAAACGCCTTATGACGCTAATGAGGTATGGGATTTAAAATATGCTCAAGTTGACAACCAAATGTACATTGTTGACGGCAATCATATCCCCAAGAAACTTACGAGAATTAATCATACTAACTGGTTATTAGAGGATTTTGAATATACTACCGGCCCGTTTATGGCCGAGAATAAAGATACATCAATTACTATAACACCGCCTTCAGAGAATCCCGACCTTTGCACTGCCTCTCAAGCTATATCAAAAAATAGTGACGCTACCGATGATAAGGCATTTGATAATTCATTTGCCTATGCCGATGCTTGGGACAGTGTTGCTACTACTGACGAATGGATAGGACAGAATTTCGGTTCGCCAAGGACTATTAAGAGAGTTACTATTTATCCGTGTTATAGGAATGATTCTTATGCTGATACTACGCCTAAACATATAAGAATAGACGCTTCGGCTGATGGTGTAACTTGGACTAATATTAGTATAAATAAATGGTACGGAAGATGTGAAAGCTATTTGGGTGATGAAGCGTATATAGACAATATAAAGGTCAGCACTGAATATATTGATTTGTGGCTTGATAATGACACCGCTTATCAATATTGGAGAGTATTTTGTTATGATAATTGGGGCGATGCTACCGATATTCGTATCCTTGAAATTGAAATGAGAGAAGAGGAGTCAGGTGTTTACACTGCTTCATCTAATATATTTAATAGCGGACACGAGGGTTCTATTTGGCGGATTAATCAGGACAGGGGAACGTCAATATTAAAAGGCACGATTCCATCGGGACTGATTAATGCCGATGGTACTTATATTTCTGATACCACAGATTGGTTTGTTGGCGGTTATAGTTTTGTAACTACGAACGCATCTCCTGTTTTTACTGTAACGCTTCAGAGAAGCACTAATTACGGTGCAACTTGGCAATCGGCATTAACGCCGGTGAGTAATGCTGATTTTGACAATCCAGCCGAAACAGAAAAGACCGGCGCAATTTACAGGGTCAAGATAAGTAATTATACATCAGGAACTTGTAATTTCACTTTAACTATTACTGACCAGACAAATCGCGGAATTATCAGGATAGATTCAGTCGGAAGCCCTACGTCTGTTACTGCCACAACTTTAGTGCCATTAGTACATTCAGACCCTACTATGACGTGGAGTGAAGGGTATTGGAGTAATTATAGGGGTTGGCCTAAGACGGTCGAGACTCATCAGGAACGACTCGTTTTCGGCGGGTCGAAATCTTTCCCTCAGACTTTATGGTTCGGCAGGGCTAATCCAGATAATTACGAGGACTTCACAGAAGGTACTCTCGATGACGATGCCTTTACCGTAGCACTTCAGGGTCAGAATCCTATTCAGTGGGTAAGCAGTAGGGATTATTTAATGATAGGAACTTCAGGTTCAGTAGGTAAATGGGGCGAACAGGGCAAGCCTGTTACTCCTACCAGTCCGAGCTATCAGGAACAGTCCCGTGTCGGTTCTTCCAATTTAATGAATGTTCTGGCTTCTGACGCTTTGCTTTATGTCGAAAGAGGGGCAACGAAGGTCAGGGAATTTGTATATTCGCTTCAGTATGATAAGTATATGTCGCCGGACTTGACTTTGCTGTCAGAGAATATTCTTGAAAGCGGAGTTAAAGACTTGGCCTTTCAGGAAAGACCTGAACCTATTTTATGGTGCGTTAAGAACAACGGCGATATAGCAACAATGACCTATCAGAGAGAACAATCCATTACAGGTTGGGCAATACACAATACTGACGGTGATTTTGAGTCAATAGCGAGAATACCGGGCGCAACCAGTGAAGATGAGATTTGGGTGACTGCGGCGAGAGAAATAGACGGCACTATAAGACGATATATCGAGCAATTTCAGCCGAGAGATTGGGGAACTGATATTAACGACTGTTGGTTTGTTGATTGCGGGCTTTCTTATGACGGCGTGGATGGCAATAACTTTGACGGGTTAGACCACTTAGAAGGGTTAAGACTGTCCATTCTTGGCGATGGCGTTATCGAGCCTAACGAAGTTGTAACTTCTGGAGAGATTACTATCGACCGAGACGCAGGGCGTGTAACTGTCGGACTGCCTTTTACTTCCGTAGTTGAGACGCTTCCTTTGTATTTTGACGAGCAGGACAAAGCACACAATAAGAAGGTGACTACATTAGGGCTTGATTTATATAAGACTGGATATTGTAAATATGGGGTAGGAACTGATTCGACTTTAATGAATATTAATTTCGAGAACGATATGAATACCGACCCTAACGCTACTGCCCAAGACCTTTATACCTCTGTATATAAATTAATGGGCGTAAGATGCCCTTGGGGTTCGTTACAGAAGAACACTATAAGACTTGAAAGTGATGCGCCTCTGCCATTAACTTTACGGTCAATATCATTAGATTTGAGGATTTATCCGCCGCAATGAGTGATTTAGATACAAGGCCGATGAAGATTGAGCATTTCCTTGCTGTTATGGAACAGAACGAGAAGTTCTACCCTGAGTACGCCAAACTTAGTTTGGAAGATAAAATCAAGGTTGCACAGTTGAATATTGACACTGGAATAGCCGAATCTCATTATATAGACGGCAAGCTAATAGGTGTTACAGGAATAAGGTATAGGGGAATCGGAGAAGCTTGGTTCATCGTGAACCCTGAAATAAGGGCTAATAAATTCCTGTTATTTAAAAGAACTCAAAAGACGTTACCGAGAATGAGAGATGCCATAGGAATCTGGCGGTTATACGCAACCAGTAAGATTAGTGAAAACTTCTTAAAACATTTAGGATATGAACCTGAACCGACAATGTTTTGTTGGACACGAACAGAATGAACGAATACTTCAAACAGCAGTGGCGAAAAGCGATAGAATCTCAGCCGTTCTGGGAAGCGGTACACAGAAGATATGACCCTGTTTCGATTACTTTGATTGCGGTGGCTGCGGCTTCGGCTTCTGCTTATGCCTCTTACCAACAAGGCAAGGAACAGGAAGAATTAGCTAAACAGAGGGCTGCGATTGACCAAGAAAACGCTTTAATGGCCGAACAGGAAGCTGCTGACCAAGCCAGAATAGAGGAAGAAAAAGGCCAGAAACTTCTGTCGAGGCAAAGGGTTATGTGGGCTGCCTCAGGGGTAAGGTCTAATGTCGGCGCACCATTGGTAGTAGAAGCCGAAACGATGAGGGATATTTCAGTTGAAAAAGGGTTTATTTTAAAACGAGGCCAGAATATAGCTCGTAATTACCGTATGCAAGCTGCGTATGAAATAGCACAAGGTAAGTCGGCTAAACGCCAATCTCGATGGGCTGCAATGAGTACCCTAATGGGTGCAGGTGCACAAATAGGTTCGCAGATGTATGACGCAGGGTTATTCAGCCGTTCTGGTGGCGGTACGACCCCTAAATCTGGTGGCACAGGTTTCTCCGGCAGTAAGACTTATAGAAGCGACACAGGTTATAATTTTGGTAATATTTGGAAATCGTAAATGGATATACCACTCTTTCAGCGCGAAAAAACAGCAGGCTTTACGCCAATGCCGAAACCGCCTTATGAACTGGCGGACAAAAGCGGCCAGCAGCAGTTTGCTCGTACGATGGGCGCGATAGGAACGAATCTACTCGATAAGTATCTGCAAGCTCGTCAGGCTAACGAAGAGAGCCAGTTTATCGGTCAGGTCAAGTCTGCTCAGGCAGGTTTTAGGAACTGGCTGCAAGAAAACCCGCAGGCTACGCCGGAAGAAATGTTCGCCGAGCGGGATAAGATGGTCAAGGGTATTGATGATATAAGTGCAAATAATAAGTTTCTGCCTGCCACTAAAAATTACATTAAGAATTTCATTGCCTCTAATAAAGAGAAAATGATTAAAGACGCTGACTACGACATTACCGCTATCGGTATGCAGCAGCAGATGACACAGCTTAACGCCAATATCGACTTACTTGAAATGGAAGGTGATTACGCCGGTGTCGAAAAATTGGTTGACGACTCCCCGTTAAGTCAGCCTGACAAAGACCTTGCTAAAGCGAAGTCCAAAGTGAAGATAGATACCCTAAACCGCGCCAGAGACATTGAGGCGGTTAGGGCTAATTATCAGGCTGTAATAGATAACGGCGGTACGAAAGAGCAGGCGTATCAAGTTGTTGACGAAGGAGTTAAACTGTTTGGTTTATCTGCAAAAGAAAAAGAGACTCTTGGCAACAACCTTGATGATTACGTTGAAGGCAGGATTAAGAAAGCCGCAGATAGTAAGCACGAAAAAACTATGTCTGCTTATAAAGATTTTTCAGCTAAACTTGTTACTGCTGATGTATCTATGGACGATATAGAGGCAGCAGGCTTTGACGAAGATGCAAAAGATGTTTGGCAGGCTGTTATCAAGGGTTCAACCGAACCATCGCCATTAGTAACTACCGGAGTGGGTTATTCGGCGGCGTTAGATTCTGTGGTTAGCAGTCAAGTAATTGGCAAAAAACAGGCTTATGACGAAATACTAACGGCAAGATTTATTGATAAGACCATTAACGATGACACCTATTTGTGGGCTATATCGAGAATAGAAAATCCTTATCCTAAGCATATAGCAGAAACAGTAAAGGGAATTACATCGTCAGCCGAAAATTATTATTATCACAAAGGAATAGGTATTTTAGGGTGGGATTTTCTTACGGACAAAGAAGAACAGTTGCTTGGCGAAAGAAACGCTGCTTTTATAGATTGGCTTGAAAATGAAGGCAAAGACCGTAAATATCCTGACGGCAAGACTATGTACTCTAAAATGAGGGAACTTGGCGTTACCATCGAAACACCTGAAACATTACCGAGAGAGCCTGTTATTGCACCAAAAAAAGCAGACCCCTTATACATTACTAATGACGAAGATTACGATAAACTTGCTGGTGGGACGAGATTTTATGATGCTATTACCGGACAATGGATGATAAAACCCTCTAAGACAAGTATAGGTATTAGGGATATGCAAAATGACGAAGAAACAGTCAGGACGTGGATGTTAAAATAATGAGATACCATACAGAAGCGATTACGTTAGAGAAGTTTGACCCTGAAAGTGATGGTTATGACTATCAGGCTGCGATTGACTCTGGTGATATAGCTGACGAAAAGACTAAACATTGGGGTTCTATCGACCCCCGAACAGGTATGGTTCTTAAAGGCAAAAATCATCCGACTTGGAATCAAATGGTTGAAGAAGAAGTAAAACTTGGCAATACCGTTATTAAAGCTGATAATGGCCGTTATTATTCTGTAAAATTGCCGAAATATCTATCTGAAGCCAAAATTGCCGAGCCGGAAACCGGATTCGAGGATAATACTCAAAATGTCTTAGAGCGAGCGAATCGAGACTTTGACTTTGCGGTAGAAAACAATTTACCTCTTGATTTTTTTGACGCGCTAAAAAGGGAGTGGGCTACTCAGTCAGGTTTTGTCCGTAAAATACCGTTTTTTGGTGGTTTCGCTGGATTTGCCGAGAATAGGAAAACTGCTGCGGCAGCCGAGAGGATAAGTAAAAAATGGGACTATACAGCACCGATAGGCTTTAAAGACGAAGTAAGTGAGCGTATGTCGGGTAGAATGGCAAAGGGTGATACCGAATACGACCCGTACGCCGGTAGTATTTATGCAGATAAAGAATCGGACGAAAAAATAGTATCAGCTTATTTGAAATATATATCAACTGACAAAACAGTTATGAATAAGATTGCTACGGGTGTATCAGCCTTGCCGACTTGGGCAGTCGAGTTCTGGGCTACTGGCGGACTGGCTTCATTAGGTGATGACGCTGCAAGAAAAGCCGGAGAAAAAATATTAGGTGCTTATGCTAAGACAACGGCGGGTAAAGTGGCTTTGTGGTCTGCACAGATAAGCGCAGGCGGCATTACCCGTTCTGCCGGATTAGGTCATCAGGTCTTAGATAAAATGTCACAAAGACAGTTAGACGTTGTTTTAGGTCTTAGAGAAGAAGAAGGCTGGGCAATGTCGGCTTTGGTTGCGTGGGGTGATACGGTTATTGAGGCAGCATCTGAATCGGCGGGCGAGGGACTAACTACGGCTGGCGGCGTGGTGTTGGGCAAACTACCATTTGGCTCTAAAGTCGTTCCTGCCCTTGAAAGGGCTTGGATTGCAGCTACTGGAGGCACTAAAGGTGAATTTGTCAGAAAACTGTTCTCTAAGGGCGGCTATTCTAATATCTTAGGTGAAATCGGCGAAGAAAGAATCGGTACAATTTTAAGGGCTGTAACTGAGGTAGATGACTTTGGATTGGGTAAAGACGCTTCAATGATAGACCGGCTAAAGACCGGACTTTTGCAGGATATACATAACATTGGCGTTGAAGTAGGCGTATTGTCCGTTCCTATGGCCGGACAGTTTGCTTTGAGTCAGGTTGCCGAATTAGGCCGAGTAAAGCCTGATTTTGACTCTACGCAATTCGACCAGAAGGAACAACTTGAGCCGACACCATCTGCGGAAGTTATTGAGGATATTACCGCAGGAACAGAAGGTAAGCAGCCACCTTCCCAGCCCCCCACAGAGAAGCCTGCGGAAAAACCAAAAGAGCCTGAAATTACAAAACCAGTAACCATTGAAACAGCTAATACCAGTAAAGAAATTGATGAAATTGCGAAACAGATTATATCGCAAGGAATAGACCCCACTAAAACATCGGCAAGACAGGCTGATTTACAGGAAGATAGAGCGTCTTTGGGGCTTGATGGCATTGCTTCAGCAGAACGTAAGGCTTGGCAGGTATCGCTTCAACAGGCCAAAGACCGCAATATTATAAGCTCGGCTTTGAGAATAGCTGCTGAGATAAATGCTAATCCGAGACCGTTAAATGATGTCGAAACAGCAGGCTTGGTAATGAAAGCAGCACAGTTAAAAAGAGAGCATAAAAGTTTAATGCAAGAGATGGATAAGTTAACAGAAAAGGCGGATATTAATTCAAAAGCTACACAAATAGACGCTGTTGAGAAGGAATTTGACGCTCTTACGCAAGCTATTTATAAAAGCGGCACTGAAAAAGGCAGGGCGTTAGCCTCACAGAAACTAACCATCAATCAGGATTTCGACTTACTATCCCTGAAGAATAGGGCTAAAAAGAGTAAGGGTCGAGAACTGACAGAAAAAGAAACTGCCGCACTCGAAGAAAGAGCCAAAGCCCTTGATGTCAGGGAGAAACTAATAGCGCAGAGAGAAAAGCAGATTAACGAAAAACAGGTAAAGCGAATTATAAAAGAGGGCAGTATCAGTAGGTACGCAAAAATGAACAGGTCTGAAATTGATTTGGAGTTGTATTCGCTTGTATCGAGGACGAAACAGTTAATCAAAGAAGGATGTTTAAACTAATGGCTGACTGCACTGAATTAGCTGAAAATATCGTCCAGATAGGTATGAACCTTGCTACCAGAGAAGATATTAAAACCTTCGATGATATGGTTATGGAAATGCTGAAACTTTTCCCTGAATTGTCGAGAGAAGGTATTTCACGGGCATTCTTAGAGGTTCAAGAATCCAGAAAAAAGGTCACTGCCGACATTCAGAAGAAACTGACAGCTATTTATAACGAGCCGAAAATAGAGAAGAACACAAAAGATAAAATCAGCGAATTGAATAAGTTCTTAGAAACTGGCGAACTACCTGCCAAAAAGAGCAAAAAACCAGCCCCAATGAAAATAGAGCAGCTTCGGGCGACAAGAGATAATCTTCGTAAATGGCTGGAAACAAGTGACCCTGCTATGAAGAAAAAATTAGGTCAGGAACTAACTGAACTGGTTGGCCAGATAGAATCCGGTGAAATTCAGATGGAACATCGAGAAGGAAGGTTGCACGATGAAGTCCAGCAGATTAAAGACGAAATAGACAGCCTTAAAAAGCAAATTACTGAATCTAAATTAGAGCAGAAACTTCAGGATAAAATTGAGATTTTGCAGTCCCACTTGGAATCAGGAACGTTACCCAAGACTAAGACCAGAGATATAGCAGGTTCGGAATCAGTTCAAATGCTCAAATCAATTATTTACGACCTTAGAAAAGAGCTTAACCGCAGTGAGCCTGCCAGAAAAAAGAGAATTGAAAAGAGTATTGCTGATTTAGAACAGAAACTTAAAACAGGCGATATTCTACCCAAACCCAAACCACCGCTGGCTGAAAGCGAAGAATTAGACAAATTGATTTACCAAAGGGATTTACTTAAAAAAGAAATTCAAGACGAGATACGAAACCTCAAGCCCTTGACTTTGTGGGGCAAAGTAGGCGCAGGATGGGATTTAGTAAGATTGGTAATGACGACAGGTGAGTTTTCTTTCGCACTTAGGCAGGGCGGGGTTTATGCAATGACGCACCCCTTTAAGTGGTCAATAGCAATGGTAAACGCTTTTAAAAGTTTTGCTTCTGCTAAAGGTCTTTACGATGTCAATAAAGATATTTTCTCAAGAGAAAACGCCCCTAATTACAATAAGTCTGGATTAGTGCTTCTTCACGAAGGTATGTCTTTGACCCGTGCTGAAGAAGTTATTATGAACTACTGGATGGACAAAATGCCGGTTATGCGCAATTTTAACCGAGCAGCTATCGGCTTCTTCAATACGATGCGGGCGGATATGTTTGATATGGGTTATCAGACATTAGGCCGAACCCAATCTATGACACAAGGAGAGATGGAAGTTTGGGCTAACTATATTAATACAATGAGCGGAAGGGGGAAGTTAAGTATCGGGACTGTAAGTCTTGAGCCTATGGCTTTGGCTTTTAACAGGGCTTTCTTTTCCGCCAGTTACGTTGCAAGCCGCTTTCAGATGTTGACTGGACAACCGTTATGGCATAGTGCAGGAAAAGGCTCGTTACGAGTCAGGACAATGGTAGCCAAAGAGTATATTAGGTTAGGTCTCGGCCTTGCTACTGTATTCGGATTAGGAATGTTAGTGGGTGCTGATATTGAAGAAGACCCTCGCTCGACCAACTTCGGAAAACTCAAGTTTGGGAATAGAAGATTAGATGTAATGATGGGGCACGCCCAAGTTATAACTTTAATGTCCAGATTATTAAGCGGAAAAACAAAAACTGGAAAAGGTGAAGTGGTCGCTTTGTATGGTGAGGAAAAGAAATACGGCGGTCAGGACATAGAATCCGTTCTTGTCAAATTCCTAAGAAGCAAGTTATCCCCTCAGTTCGGCTTTATGATGAACTTGATAACAAGGGAGACTTATTTAGGCGAAGAAATAACATTATTAAATACAACTACGCAACTTTTATACCCTATGACCTATGGCGATATTTGGGATGTTATGAAAGAAGAAGGTATGCCGACTAATGTTTCATTGTCAATTTTGACGTTATTGGGTATGGGATTGCAAACTTATGAGTCATACGAGAAAAAATCTGAATTTGGTAAAAGAAAAAGAATATAAAAAAAGGACTAACTAATGGGCAACTGCCCCGAACATAACGAAAGATATACTCACTAAGAACAAAGGAATGTTGTATGACGGACAAAGAAATCGAACAACTTGTGAAGCTAACGGCAAACGAAACGGCAGACAAGGTAATTGTTAAAGCCAAAGAAGAATGGGAAAAAGACATTAAGCTTCACGCCCTTGAATGTCCTGCCAGCAAGGATATTCAAAATTTAGTCGAGGCAGCAAAAGACAGAAAGGACACTAAAAACTGGGTATCGAGGGCTGTTATCGCTCAGGGTATCTTCTTTATTTTTTATGTCTTAAAAGATGTCTGGGTGGCAATTAAGGATAGTACATAGTGACCGAACTCGAAGAAAAAAACAAGCAGATTATGTTCCTGACGAGCAGGCTTGCAACAAAAGACCAGTTGATAAGTGAGTTGCGGGACGCTATAAAAGAATTAATGACTACGATAGGTGAGTTAATGGATAAATTGAAGAATGGGCAGTAAAACAATGAAATATATAATGGTTTACAGCGTTTTAATAATTGTTTGCCTGATAGGGATTAGAGGCCGAAGGGATAATTACCGAGACAGATATAACCCTGCCCCAGATGTCAATGCCGCAGAGGTCTATGCAACCCTAATGGAGTCCTGCGTAGCCCACTGGCCGATGGACGATAATGAGCCTAATACTACTGTCCTTGACGTTGTCGGAGGGTATAACGGCATTGCCAATAAGAACACTGAGGATTTGTATGTTACTGGCACGATAGACGGGGCGTTTGAGTTTAATGGCGAAAGTGATTTCATTGATACGAATGAAGCGTTTAAGTCAACTTTCGCGAATAGTTTTACAATAAATTTATGGTGCAAGCTAAATGACGGCCAACCATCAGCAGCCAACTATTTTTTTGGCTTACAAGATTTAGTGGGCAACTCGGTGTATTTTAGATGTGATACTACTGGAAAATTGTATTCTATATACGGTGCGGTTGGCGAAACTGCTGTTGTTGCTGGAACAGGTACCGCTATTTTTGAAGATGGCTTGTCAGAATGGACAATGTTAACCGTAAAAATAAATAAAATATCTCAGGATGTTGCGTCTTCGTTTATCTACGCAGACGGTAATTTAGTAAAATCGAACGAAAATGCTAACATCGCACTATCCTCTTATAATGGAGAGCTTCAATTATATATCGGGGCTTTAAATATTGGATTTGGCAGTGCCGGTCATTTGTCTGGTTCTCTTGACAACGTAATGCTTTTTAACAAAGCACTATCCCAAACAGAAATAACCGTTTTATACGAAAAGGAATACTAAAATGATTAAGAAAACGATTTTAGCTTTAAAAATTTTAGGTGTGATTGCTGCTGGAGTATTTTTGTTTGTTTTCGGCGGAAAGGAAGAGTGGTACTGTGATTAAGAAAATAATGTTAGTTTTTGTTTTATTGGCAACAGCAGTTTTTGGCAGAGATAGATACAGCGGCGGGACATCGGTAACAGCTTCATCAATTAAAGATGCAATATCTGCAAGCTCTAACGGTCTTATAGTTTATCCGGACGATGATTTGCAGGCAGCTTATAACTGGCTCAAATCTTCTGATAGGGATGACCAGATGGGGCCACTTTCATACACTAATAGGAGAATCATTGCGTTAATGCCTGGCGACCATAATGTAGTTTCAACTCTGGCTGTCGATACATCATTTATTGATTTTATAGCCCCTTGGGACAACGTGGTTATTACGGCAGATACAGGGGTTACAGTTATAGAGCGGACGGCCTTGAATGTAATAATGAAAGGAATCACAATACAGGTTATCCCTAAAACTTCAGCAGGAAAACCGTATGCCTGCGGCTTGAAGGAAAACGCATCTAACACAGCAAACCACGTAACACTTGTCCAAAGCGGTAATAACTGCACATTAAATGCTACGGGAATCGGAGTTGATGTGATTCCCAAAGCAACTTCTTCTGGCTTATCCAAATATCCGATTGGCGATGATATTTTGATTTGGGACACTAATGGGAATAAAAGACGTTGGTATAGCATCATCGCGGTAACAGATGATGACAATATAACCATCGAAAACTGTACAGCAACGGACTTTAACGACCCTAACGTTGCGGTGGTTTCGATGACAAGTCGTTTTGAAGATATGGAGTTTTTGCTTGTTGGTGACGCCGGCGGTGCAGGGGCAAACGGTAAAGGCCGTCCGGTCTGGGGAGCTACACATTTAGGCGGGACGTGGATAAACTGTCGTGCGTCAAGTATGGCTTGGCGGACAGACGAAGATATGGATTGTCATATGATTACTTATAATCTGTTCGCTGGAAACCAGTCAATAGGAGGCGATAATGAAGGTAAGGCTTTAGCGGCTGGTTTGGGAAAAATATCAGGACGTTATTACAATTCTTACGTTACTGATATGGGGTTTGGAGGATGCACTGTTTTCGGTATGATATGCACAGACCAAGCTGAATTTTATAATTGCTATACATACTCACGAGGCTTTGCCATGGGTCTACCATTTTACGGTAAAGCTATTAATTGTGGCGGAAATAATAAGTTATTCGGCGTACCTGTAAGTTCGCTATATCCCGGTGGATTTTATGGGTACGCCGAGGGATGCTATGTGGAAACAGACGGTGCAGGAGCATCATCCAGTTTCGGTATGACTAATTCCAGTCAAGCCGGGGTAGGCGGCAATTTTGGACGAGTTATTAATTCCCGTGTCGGCACTTTAGACGAATATATTGCCGGTACTGGTGATGGCATGGCTTGGAATAAAGGTACTGGCATCGCTGAAAATTGCCATCCGTACAAACCTACGGACTGTGCCGCAACTACGGCTGTTCTTAGGTTCTGGAATGGACAAACTTATACGAACAGAACAGCTACCGGAGCAATTACATTTTCTTTGCCGTATGCACTGCCCAATTTAAATTATAAACTTGTTGACGTCAATGATACTGCAACCGTTGACCTGACAGTTAACCCTAAAGATACCGATAGATTTATTTTACCCGATGGCATCGTAATGGACTTAGGCGAGGCTCTAATTGCAGATGATGATACACATAATTGGTTAAGAGTTACCTGTAACGACCCTAATGTATGGATTGTGGAATACGGCCATACTTGGACACAACAGAATCCATAGGAGTTAATATGAAAAAGATAATTACAATAATCTTAATACTGACAGCAGTTTTGTTTGCCGCAAACGAGATTCACTATTTCGACACGGGCGGCGGTTCGTCAGGTGCAAGGTCAAGATATTAAGTCATTTTCTTTCCTCTTCTCCCCTCGAAGCCACTCTCAATGGGTGGCTTTTTTTAACAGTCTATTTACCCTTCTTATAAGCTCATCTGCCAGTCTTGATGTAGGCGTACTGACTTCTCTGGGAAGCGTGCAGTCGTTATCGGGGTTAGTGGATTTGCTTCTGTCTGGACTGCGTTCTCTGTTTAGTATATTTCTTACCGGATAGTGTTCGTCAGTCATTTGGTTTTCTTTGCCTGCTCAAGCTCGTCTTTTAAATCCCTTATTTCACCACAGCGGCGGCTATGTTCCAACTTGTAGTTTTCTAATTCATCTTTTGCCTCTGCAAGCTCTTTTTCAAGCTGCTCTATAACCACAATAGCATTGTCGCCTTCATTGTAGGCTCGAAATTCGGCAAGCTTAGCCTCAAGCTGCTGAATCCGCTGCTGGAGTTCCGCAAATATACCCATAACATTATCAGCTAAATCAGGCAAAACGTAGTCAGGCTGCGAAACTTCACCAAATTCATCGTAGTAATTACACAATCTTTTTATATTAAATATTTCTTCGGTCAGGCGGTCTATTTCAGCGTAAGAATCGTAGATTACAGTATAAAGCCACCCGCAAAACTGGGGCGTTTCCATTCCATACGCATTTGCTTTGATTTCGTCAAAATGTGTTTTCCTAAACTCCCCTTGCTCTGAATCCGAAGGCTCTGACAGAGATTGTTTTTTGTCTTTGGCTTTTTGCAAGGCAAGACGAACCTTATTCATAGAAACTGTTGTGTCAATATTTAGCCGCCTTAGCTCGGTTTCGACTTCCTCATCTGTCATTTTGTCCACATCAGGATAAATAAAATCAATTAATTTTTTGCACCAATCATCGCTCGGCTCTGAATCCGAAGGCTCTTGCGTATTATAAAGTTTATCGTTTACTTCTTTTTCTTCTGCTGTTTCTCTGCCAAAAGGGTTGTAGGGGCAATCAGAACACTTATCTATGTTTGTTGTATCTTTGATTGCTTCTGGCATTATCCCCATCATAGCCGCCTGTGCAGGATTAAGGGGCTTAGGGAATACTTGCTCTGAATCCGAAAGGGGCTGTTCTACAAGAGCAACCCTTTCTAAATCTTTGTCATAACAGAACGGACAACCAAGCGAACCTTCTCCGTCAATATCAGGAATAGCATTTCCAACAGTGGAGATTCGATGACATTTTAGACACTCCATTCTGACATCAGTAATTTTTGGTTTTGGCTGCTCTTGCTTGAGCAGGTCAAAAGCCGGATGTTTTCTGTCTATACATTTTTGGCACATATCAGGATGGGGTGAACCAGCCACTACCATAGCTCCACAGTCAGGGCAGTGATATTGTCCTATCGGCTGACCAATTAAGTTTTCCGGCTTTTCGTTACAGTTAGCAGGGAAAACCTCAACTGGCTCACCATAGCACCGACCGCATATTCCTGTTTTTGGTTCTGGCAGGGCAGGCTCTTGCTTTAGCAGTTTAAATTTACATAATGCACAAATATCGTCCTTGCAGTCCGCTTCATTGTATTCTTGCGTCATATCTTGTTCGCAAGCCTTACAATATACTCTCATTGGTCTATCCATTTTCCTGTTCCTTATCCCTTTTTATTTTGTATTTTTCAAGAATTTCTGCGTCCTTATATTCATCTTCTAATTCTTTTTTCCATACATCCCATCCCCCTGTCTGTGTCATTATGACGGCCACAAAAAGTATGCCCAACAAAAAACCCACAGCCATAAAAATTAACATCCATCCAATGAAAGTTATATATATCATTTTCCTGTTCCTTTAAAACTGTTGAATTACTTAAATAAAACTTCTTATTACAAGCCTCGTCCTCGTCAGTTCTGGGCTGATTAAAATACGGGCTTAATTCGTTCCGGCATACGCCGTCTAATCGGCAGATACAGTCTTGGCACTTCATTTGAGTCTCACTAACTTTTCGTATCTTGCGCCGTTAATTAAGTGCTTTTCAATCTTTTCAAGGGGCATATAGTCTTTAGGGCTGTACTCATTGCTCGGCAACTTATCGTCAATAACGAAAGTACGCTGGTCAACCTCTGCCTTAAGCTCTGAACAGAACAAGTCGGTCAGGTCTTTTTTGTTCTTAATCAATGCCGAAGCTGCACCAAGTAATTCGATTAAATCTCTTTCGTAAACCTTGTCTTTAAATTCGTCAATGGTCTTTAAATATTGATACCTAAACTCCAGTGTCCGGTCGAAACATAGCCTTCGCCAATAGACCTTGCCTTTGTACTGTTGCAGCCATTGCCTAAACTCAATAAGCTGCGGGGACGATTTACCTTTGCCTAACGATGTTATATGCCAGAGAAAGACCGTCCTGTCCATTATTACCAACGTTCCAGTGTGGCTCATATCACAGCCGGTACGCCATTTTATAAGGCCAGAGGCAAGCCCTTTGCCGGAACATTGGATTACATCTCCAGTGTCCATAGCGTGCCGGATATTAAGATAGTTTGTAATTTCTTTAGGTAAAGGTGTTTTGATTGTTAGACTCCTTAAAATTTAGACGAGCAAACTCGCCGTGATATTTTTTGGCGGCTTTATCATAAACTTTAGCTGCATTACTTTCTGAATTATATATTCCAAGATATATTGTTATTCTGTTTATGCAAACATAGGCTATCCATTTTTTGTTTCTTTTCATCCAAGATACGCCTTTATATTTACTGCTTGTATTTTTACGAGGGAGCCTATTCATACAATTTTGGCTACCAGTACATATTCTTAGATTTGATTTCTGATTATTGAGAGGGTTTAAATCTTTATGGTCAATTTCTAATCCTTTAGGACAAGATAGTATTTGCCGATGCATATAAATACGGCAATATTGTTTAATCAATGGACAAGCACATCTTCTACAGGCCCCAAAACCACCATAATGTTTTTTTTGTGCTTGCCATTTCCATCGGCTAAGATAGTCAAAATCTTCATCATCAACTAAAGCAAATTGACCTTTTGTTAGTGGAATACGTTTCATATTAATACCTCTCGTAGTATTTCTCGATAATATTGTACAGAAGGGCGGTTCGAGATGCACCGCCTTTTCGGGAATGACCCTATCTGCACATAAGCCTAACATATTATTTCTCCTTGTCAATATCTTTTTGAGAATTATTAGGCTTGTTGGAATCCGTTCCTGTATTAAGCCACTGCCGTCCTATTACATCAACCTCAACAGAGTGCTTTACGTTGACACTCTGGAATTTGAATAATGCTGTTATGGCTATTATGGTTATCGCAGCGGCTATTACTATTGTGATTGTTACAGAGGGCTTCATTGGCTCGCCTTTCTAATCGCTGATTCCGCTGATTCTTTCCAGATGCCAAATTTAATTGCCAAGTCCTTACTTATTATTACCGTATTATTGGGCAAAAAATGGTTGCAGCTTATCGAATAACCCATTGCGTATATTTCAGCACCCTCCATAATTTGGATTAAAGTTTGAAGATTTACCTTTGGGTAAATCTGCCCTATTCCATTGGTACAAGTTCTTGCATCAAAATCACTGCTCATTGTCTTTCACCTTTCATTTTTTGCCTCTTGGTGCTACTACATATAAAACTACACTCATAAATATAACGCCGGACAGATTTTCCTTGTCTGCATACTCCATACCGCGAAGAACCGTCAAAAGCATTATTACTAAAACAATTAACGCTGCAAAGAAATCCACAATACCATCTTTTTCATCGTTCATTTTTCACCTTTCTAATCGCTGATTACGCTGATTCAAACAGAGCCTTCTGGCCCTGCCTAATTTTTATAATTTCCGGTATCATTTCATAGCCACTCAAACACCGAGATGCTGTTTCTTGGGGATAAAGAATTGTTTGAACTTTCAAGTGGAATCTTTTTCCGGCACGAAGTTGCTCTCGGTGGGCTTGGATATGTTCTTTTCTTGATAGTAATTCTAAATTTTCAGGTCTATCGTCTAAGGATAGGCCGTTTTTATGGTGTACCAAAAAGCCAGAAGGCACTATTCCATAGAGATATTCCCAAAGCCAAACACTATAAAGTTGCCATTTATTTGGCTCGGAAATTTTTATCCATCTACGAGGGGCTTTATTCTTATCTATTCGGACGACCAGTGAGCCTACTGTTAAATGATTTACTGGTTTATTCCCCTTTTTAAACTCAGACTTCCTTGATAAATGTATTCCCTTCCGGTTTTTATTCCAAGGAATAAAACCTTTTTTAAAAGATGTTCGATTGGGTTTGTGTCCTTTGGCAAACTGATTGCCGATTAAATAACCGTTATCTCTGTTCATTTACTATCTCCTGTAATAGTGTCCTGAAAATAATTGCGTGGCAGGCCAGTCAGGAAGTCCAGCTTTTCGAGGGCTACTCTATCCACGCATAAGTCTAACATATAACAATCCTTTGTCAAGTATTTTTTAAAAACATTTCTCCGCAGATAACCATTCCGCTATCGTCCCTGTAAACTACCTCGCCAGATTCAAATTGGGTCTGCCAGTTAGTCATACGATTATATGGGCCTCGTCTGTTAAATCACTCGACTTTGGGTTGCGTATATCAGTAATCTCGACATCAGAAACATCTATAACATCACCCTTCTGAAACCAAGCCCTTTCTAACCCTGCAATTTCATTGCGCGCTTCTATTTCGTTTTTTGCAGCCACCACCAACGAGTATCTTACTAATGCCGAAAATTCATATAGTTTCTTAGCCATATTTCACCTCGCTTTAAATTGTGCCTGCCAGTTAGTCATTACTTAAACCTTCGTTCTTTTAGCCAAGTCCCCTTAGTACCTACCCAAACGTCCATTGCTATCGGCTTCTGGGCGTACTTAACCCTGAAATAATCTTCGGGAAGCCAGCCTAACATCTTTGGGTTTTCACCGAAACCATCGTGGGAGTTCTGGATTCTAAAGGCTTTCTTTGTTGACGAATACCCGCATAAGCAAATGCCGTGCCAACCTAAAACAGATTCTTTCATAAAATTAGGCACTTTAATAAAGCCATTTGTGAAACAATCTGGGTACGATTCACCGAGCAATATCGCCAGCACCATCGGACATAGACATTCAGACCATTTTTTCATAGCTTCGATAAGCTTGTCTGCCGATGTTCCGATAGGGTCAAGATTGAAATAGGTATCGAGTTTTTCGGTAGCGAAATACTGTGCCGTTCCGCTTGGCTCGACATTCAATTTAGATAGGTCATACGGCCATACAGCTTCGACCGGATAGCCCTTGTGGGATATATAAGCCCCTGTCTTGATGTATGAGCCTGTATCTGCCACCGGCTTAGTATAACCTTCCATAAAGTATCGACCGTACCAATATCCGTAAAGCCTCGATAATGGCTCTGATTCTCCGGTTTCAATCTTCTCTAAGAATGCCATAGCGTTAGTCCAGCCGTTAAAGACGCAAGTGCCTGCCTCGCTTTGCGACCGGCCTTGTGAAAAGTATTCGTCCGTATCAATTTCCTTCTTCTCTGAGCCGAACAGATTGAACATATCCAGACTAAAGCCTTTGGCTACCGCCTTCGGCGGGATATTGTTTACGGTATAGTCTGTTTTCTTCGCCGGTGAACGGCCAAGTATGCCCAGCCCTACCTTTTGTCCGTTAGATAATGTAATCATTTTATTCTCCTGTTATCTTATGTATTATTCCCACCCTGCCCGCCATCACGGGACGAGCAGGGCTTTTGCTTCCGTGCAACTCTTACACCGTGTCAGTCTGGGTTTGGGACTGTAAGATTGCCTGAATAGCCTTCAAAATCTGCTCGACCAGCCTCACAAGATTCAGGGCTTTGCCGAGTTCGTCCATAATACCTCTGGCCTTCATCTCTCGCTTGAGCAGTACCTTCTCAACTGCTTGTGTCGCTACGGCCTTCGAGACCTTTGTTTTGCGGGCGATTATAGCTGAGACCTTCTTAACTGCCTCTCCTGTTGAAATTTGGCCGGATTGCCATTGCTTGATTATCTCCAAAATAACTTTCGCTATCAGGATAATCAATTCCATCTGAATATGGGGTTTGGGTATAATGATACTTGCTGACATTCTGTTCTCCTTAAATTAAATGGTTATTTGTAACTCATTGTTATTTTGCGGTGTAATCGAATAATTCGGCGATGTTCCACTAAGCAAGAGTGCCATAGCCACCACTCCACATAGGGTTACTGTCGCCCCACCATATTCGATAAGGGTGATATACCGGATATGGCACGCTAACCTCTTTTTCTTTCGGGGCAAATAATTCAGCCAAAGCATTGTGTAACTTTTTTGCTTGTTCGGGGGTCAACTTAATTTCCTTGCCCTCAATATCGAGCGTTATTGTTTTTAAGATATTTTTATCTGACATTCTGTTCTCCTTAAATAATGTTTGTTAATAAACTCGTTATTTCTTTCCCTTTCTTGGCTTTGAGGCTAATTTACTGGCCTTAACACCTTTTGACGCAGCCTTGCCCCTGCAAACGGCCTTATTTGACGTTTTATGGCCTGTCTTATCTTCCCACAAAGCCTCTAATTGAGCGTTTGTCAAGGGTTTATCATCAACCGTCTTAACAAAGGCCGGAACAAAGCCTTTCTCGTACTCCTTCTTCGACATTATTACAAACTTCCGTGCCATACGTTAATCCTTTTTAAATATGTTCCTGTATTCTTAAATCTTTAGTCCTACTCATCTTAACTCCCTTTTTTATTTATTACAAAAAGCTCTTATTACAGCCGATGTTACAATAGCGGCAGCTACATAGCTTAATCCACGTTCTGTTGCGTCTGTTGAATTTAATCCTTGTACGCCCGTTGCGCCAGCACAACCAGTGATAAATAGCAATGCCGTCAAAAATAAAAATAACCAATAATTTTTTGCTTTTCTTACCATAACTAACTCCCTTTTATTTTCTTAATCTCAGCCTTGATTTTGTAGGACAGCATCCATTTATCTTTATATTCGCCTTGCCTTAACGCCCATTGCAAGGCGGCAATGTAACTTGCACGGCAATCATCTTTAGTATTCCAACCACTTTTCTTTTCATATCTCATATACCATTTTTCAAACGCACTCTTTGCCATTAGGGTTCTCCTAACTTATAATGCCGAGTTTTTTAAATACTATTTTTCGCATATCAGCCAAATGGTCTTGTGTTGACCTTAACTGACCCGCGCTACCCGTACCTTCTGACGGCCTTAATCCGCAATCCCACAAATCATCCATAAGTTTTTGGGCTTGGTGAGTGTCAATAGAAGCAAAAGGTTCTATGGGCGAGTACCTTTCTTTAACGATTGTTAGTTTTAGCTTTTCTGCCGCAAAAAACTCATTGCCACATTTCTGTCGAACATAAAGATTTATAGTGTCTGGGGCGCAATTAAAATCACCTCGCCTCGCTCTAAAATGAATCTCGTTTGAATATTCAGTTTCCATATTTTTACCATCCTTCTACTTTCTTTCTGCACTCTGTTCACGCCTGTCCTTGCCTTCAAATTTGATTACTTTCGCCAGTTTCAATCTACTGGCTATCCGGCTATCAAAACTCTTTTCAATCTGCTCAAGGTTCTTATTACTACTGATTACTGTCGGCAACATCATTTCCTGCCGTTTATTTAATAGGGTATAAAGCGTTACATACGCAAAGTCCGACTCATCTTTCGTCCGCAACCCCAAATCGTCAATAAACAGAATATCGCAGTCAATTAAGGGCTTAATATAATCCCATTCAGTTTGCTTGGACATTGGGGCGTAACAGCTTCTAATCTGTACGCAGAACTCATCAAGGCTGATTTTCTTGCAGTCTAACCCCTGATACACGCCCTCTCTTATCATTGCTGCCATAGCGTAGGTCTTGCCAGTCCCGACACCGCCGTAAAGGAATATGTCTGTATCAATTACAACGACTTTAGCTTCTCTGCTTAAATGCTCTAAATTTGCCCCGATATATCGCTCGCTAACCTGCGACAGAATAATTTTTTCCTTTGTCTGATTAGACGTTAAATATCTGTGGTATCTATCCTGACACCGCTTGCACCACTTCCGGCCAGAATCTTTAATCCGAACCTTGCACTTCTCGCAATACTCAGCGGATATAATTTCCCGCAGGCTTTGCACGTTCGTCAGTATTTGGTCTGCTTCTTTGCCCATAACTACTCCAAGTTCTCAACTTTAGTTTCCAGTTTTTAACAGGCTTGCCCTGCGTATCGACCCACCCAGAATCATTAAATCCCTTAAAAAAGGTTTCGGCGTTCACGTTTGATAATTCAGGGTTAGACTCGATATACTCTTTAACTTCTAAAAATGTTGGAGGCACAAATTTACTGTTACTGTTACCTTTACTTTTACTGGTACTTTTACTATTACTTATACTATGGGGGCTGTTTAAGGGGCTTATACAGGGGCTTGTATAGCCCCTTGTAGCCTCTCTTATATCTTCTGTGTCTAATAGTCGTAAGATGTTATTTGAACAGTCTTTATATTCCAGAAGAATATTTATTACGGCAACGTGAGCCGCATTATTTATCTTTAAAGGTAGGTTGCGTTGGTGCTTTAAAAAATTTCTTATCCATAGGTGCGTTTCGTTAAGTGGTTCGGTTTTTTCCTTAATCTTTTCGAGTGCTTTTTGAGTTTCTTCTATTGTTATTCCAATTACAAAAGATGCTAATTCAGTGTCAATTTCCCAAATACCTGCAATATTGCAGTTGTCAATGATATAGAGAAATAGCAGTTTTTCCGCAGGCGATAGACTTCTAAACCATTTATCCTGCCATTTCTCGGCCAATGTAAACCGGATTGTCATTTCAGTAGCCATAATAAAAGGTGGGGTGTTCTCCTGCTAAGGAACAACACAGCATTTCTGATGTGTTCAAACACCCCATTAAATTGTGGATTAAACTGTATTGTTCGCTTAGCATACTCACCTATCTACCATAAAGCCTTTCGGCTGTCAAGGGAAAAATAAAAATTAAATCATTCCATTCGTTAATTCTTTTAATAAGCAAACCCTGCGGCAATACTTTTTGGCAAGGCCGAGCTTCTTAATGTCGTGCTTATTCTGAAAGACCATATCAATCACAACCTCTGGCCTATACTTATTTAAAAGCCTTAGATTTCTCTTGGTCTTGGCGGTAACATAGCCTTTGGCTTCGAGATAATAGAACGTGCCGTCATTATTGATAACGTCAAAATCTACGAGATAACGGTCGTCAGGAAACTTGAATGTCGTTTGCTCATACGCCCAATCCTTGATATATCCGCTGTTTTTAAGTAGCTGCAAGTATTGAGCGACCTTGCTTTCTAATATCGACCGGAAGGTATATGTTTTTCCGGCAATGTCCATTGTAACCCTCTTGTTTTTGTAATCCATTACCAATCTTCGATTTGGCTCGAATCCCATCTTTGCCATTCTTTACTCCTCTATTTCAGTAATTCGGGGTTATAAAAACCGGCGACAGCATTTCAATAAGACTATAACTGTTTGGTTGTTTGTAACACTTGCCCAACTACAAGTCAGGACTTCTGCCGCCGGTCAGTCAAACAAAGTTTCCTTTTCTATTTTCAATTTCCATTCATATTCAGGCATACCATAAATACCTGTTTTCTGCGTTATACATTTTTCGATAACTCCTCTTTTGGTCAGGTTCGTTATCGCCCGCCTAACCGAAGTTATCGGCCAGCTTTTACCGGCCATATTAAAATGATTCCAAACATAAGACGGTGTAAACTTTAGGTGCGAGTTACCTACGAAGAAAGCCTCTATCAAATCTTCCTGATTCTTAGCCCCCTGTTCGGCCTTGCCGAGAGCAGGGTTCTTTAGGTGCGTTGTATTGTAGTATTGCATATTAAGCCTTTTTCTTTTTTGGCATTTTTAAAACAGGCACTTCGCCAATTCTATGAAATTTATTCGCTTCTTTTATTAGCGTTTTGGTTCTGTATTCAGGGGCAACAGCCAACAAGTGATATAATAATTGACGCTTCTGTTTTATATCTAACTTTGCGGAAATACTGCCGCACCACAAAGGCCAACAACTGAAATCAAGGTTGGCAGAGCTAAGGTCGGCAGAGCTAAGGTTGGCAGAGCGAAGGTTGGCATAGCGAAGGTCGGCATAGCGAAGGTCGGCATAGCTAAGGTTGGCATAGCGAAGGTTGGCATAGCGAAGGTCGGCATAGCTAAGGTCGGCATAGCTAAGGTTGGCATAGCTAAGGTTGGCATAGCGAAGGTTGGTCTTTGATTTTATTGCGGCTTCAACCGCTAACTTCCAAGACGAGGTTTCAATACTGAATAAAATCGAGCCTGTGATTTTATGTTTGATTTCAAATTTCATTTCATTCTCCAATTTTTTGCCCGTAAAACCGCTCTAACATCCGTAACTGTTGTATCGTTGGCTTCCGTCTGCCGTTCTCAATGTTGGCATAGTCAGGCTGTGATATGCCTAAATAGTCGGCTACCTTCTTTTGGGTTAAATGTTCGCCGTGCCGTAGTCTGATTTCTTTAAGGGTCATTTTATACCTCTGTTTGATGTCTATAAATTGACTGATAGCCCATTAATTGAGCCTGCAATATCTCAAGTTTGGTTATCGCAGCTTTGTACTGTGCTTCTGATTCCTCAAGTCTTAATCGGCTTTCCCAACATAAGCCTTTGGCTATTTTCTCTAAGATTGTTACTGGCGGGTCTTTTATCGTTACGCCGTCCAAATTAAATTCAATGCTATTTCGCAACTTCATTATGGTTAGTGCTATTGCTTTATCGTAGTCGGCTATTGCACAAGCCCTGCAAGAGCTTAGTTCACTTAGCATCTTTCGGCCTTCTTCAAGGGCGTTGATTCTCTTTTCGATTGCAATAGCTATGTCTGATACATTCATATTACACCTCTAAAAAAGGATGTCTGGCTGTTCCTGTGTTTGTTTCTGCTCGTTTGACTGTTTCGTTTCTGGTTTACTTAAAAACTGGAAATTCGTCACAAAGATACTGTGCTTAGACCGATTAGTGCCCTCTTGGGTAGTCCAAGTCTCAAACTCAAGCTCGCCTTCTACGAAAATAGGGTTGCCCTTTTTGCAATACTTATTTATATTCTCCGCTGTTTTCCCGAAAGCGGAACAATCTACAAAGCAGACCTTTTCTTTATCTTTGTACTTTTTGTTTACAGCCAAACCGAATTTAACTACTGGAGTCTGGCTCGGTGTATATGATAATTGTGGGTCTTTAGTGATATTTCCACCTAATAAGACTTTATTGTAATTCATTTAAAAATCCCTCACATTTCTCACAGATTTCAGATTTCGGTTTAACCAGATACCTTTCACCACAACTTGCACATTCCCAACCTTTAGACGGTGGCGGTGTTACCTCGTCTATACCCATTAGCCCATCTTCTTCGTCCGGCTTGATAGTGTCAATAATCTGCGGTATGCTTGCTTTGGTTGTAGGTAATTTTTTTGTAGGCGATATTTTAATCACGTCAGCCTGAAACTGCTTGAACGTCTTTTTGCTCTTAGGATATTTGGCCTGCCAAAGTAAGAAGGCTTGGTTTGTTATTTCGAGCGGGGTCTTTGGTTCAGGCTTAGGTTTTACTTTTGCCGTTTCGCCGTCATCATCATAAGTCGGCAATCCAAGTAGAGCCTGTAAAGCGTACCTCTTGGAATATGTTACGCCAGAACCAAAAGCCTGTGGGTCGTTAGGCTTGGCACAATAAACCGGAGTAATTGACTTTACATATTCTCCGCTTGTATGTAGTAACATTGTTTCTACAACAGCACCGTTGTTTTCTGTTCCGTTGACGGCCTGTAAAATAGTAATGCCATTATCATTCAGGGGTTTTTTGACGGAATCTATTACTTCGGTCAAGTCTGCATACTTAGCACTATGAACCCCTGTTGTTTTCTTTAATGCCCCTTCTATTGCTTTCTGTGCCTCTAACAACGCCTTCGCTATTTCCGTTATTGAATTGCTATGGTTTTCATTCATTAGAAAGTCCTCTCTTTAATTTCTTTTATCATTTTTTGCATATCTTCGATAAACCGATTCACTTCGGATTCAATGTTCTTTATACAATCCTCGTCTCGCCCTACCCTCACACAGAAGTAAGGGCTATTTATTACTCTGGGGTCATAAGATACGAAGTCCCACCACTTACGGCCAGTAACCCAAAGATTACCCTGAACCTGTGGTCGATATTCACTTGGCAAAACGCCCTGCAAAATATACTCAATATGGGTCGTACTCTTGGGACATTTAATTTCAAGTCCGCCTTCTTCGCCGATAAGTCCGTCCGGTGAACAGCCTATATCCTCGTTCAATTCGATAAACCCTACCTGCTCGACTTGGCAATCGTTTACGCCTTCGTAGTAGGCTCTGGCCTCATCTTCTCGTTCCTTGCCATCTTCCATAAATTGATTTGTGTATGTCGGTTCAGTCTGCCCTGTCAGTCTTTCAGCAACAAGTCTAAGCATATAAGCTCGTCTCGTTTTGCCCTGTCCTTTGGCCAAGACATCAGCAAAGTTACTTGCAGATACCTTGCCTCGCTTAACATCAAACCAAGCGTCAGAGCCTTGTATAATATCGCTATATACTTTTAAGTCGGTCATTTTACTTCTCGGCTTAAAACCTCAAGCCAGCCCTTAATGAGTTCTTTCTTGCAATTTTCGCAATTAGCAACAACGGCAACTTGGTCATCTACCACAGTAACAATCAAATTTTCACCGCAACCACATTTAAGAAGGGGCAGAACTTGCGGTTTCGGCCCTAACTCCGAAATGTCCATAGGCTCATAAGTTATTGGCAAATCACTTACTAATTTCCACAATTCAATTTTATCATCCTTGTTTTCGAGGATATTGATTTTAAGTAACTGCCAGTTCTCGTAACCATACATTCTTTTACCGTTTACTAAAACTAAATACTTACTTGCCATTTCTATTCTCCCGAATTAAAACCTTGCGTCCAAACAACCTTCGCACTTATCAACATCTGTCCCAAAGCAATTTTCACAGTAAACCTCTTCGCAGCAGGAACATTTTAGACCACATTCAGGGTGCATAGCACCTTGACATTCGTAACATTCTATTGCTTCCGTTCCTATCTCTATGACTTGGTCGCAGTGAACACATAGCATTGTTTCAGTTGTTTTCATTTCTTTCTTTCCTTTTTCAAAAAGCCGGATAAGCGGGCAGGATTTGCCTGCAACGCAGATTATTAGGAACAGGACTTACACAGCTACCCTGCCTGCCTTAGATTACTCTGCACCCCTAGCCGCTACCTCTCAGCCCGCATTAATTGTAAAAGAGCTTTACTTGAGTAATTGTTCAATTTCACACAGCAAACAGGGACTCATTTGTTGTTGTGCTGCCTTTGTCCTGCAAAGTTTGCTGTCGTGCCTGCCGTCAAATTTTATGAAGTTTAATTCCATACTGGCTTTTTCCAACGCTTCCCTCAGCCTCTTTATCTCGGCTTGGTCGGCGTCGTAGGCGTTACAGGCTTGGATAATAAACTCGGCATCGGCCAAATTAGGGCAAAATATACATTCTTCGCCGCCCCAACCAAACCATAAAACTTCTGTGTCATCTTCGGAGAGCAAACAACCAACGCGATTGTAAGCAGGTAAACGCTCACATTCTTCTTTACATTCCCAATGCCAAGGCGTTTTCGTATGTTCAGCCACGTTTCACCTTCGCTTTCTTGCGCCATCTTTTTTCTGCTCTGCAATCCACTTCCACATCTGCAAGCAGTATTTCCAATGCACCTTTCATTGCCTTTCTCCTTATCTTGTCTTAACTTTATGGTTTTAATGCGTTGAATTTCCTTACCGCCTCGTCGATTGGCGGAACTCGATAGAAACTCTTTTCGCCTTGTTTGTTTTCAAGCAAACCACTATTATTGACACTAAAACTTTGTTGTGTCCAATCCACGCCATCAAAGCACCTTGCAACCTTAGATTTGAACTCACGATTAGATTTTGTTTTCCCAAGCACAAAACCTATGCCAAACCCAACAAGGTATCCCAACATTGCAATAATTACCTCTCTCATCATATCTACCTCACCTTAACTATTTTATTCAGTTTCTTCGCCCCATATCTTCGCACACACCGAACAACGTCAGGGTGATAAATATAGGTGTTGCCATACTTTTCGGCTTGTATCAAGCCCTCGCGTCTCAGGACAGCTAATCTGTACCGGACTACATAAACATCTAATTTTAACTTTGTTGCTATTTGTTCGGCTGTAAGCATAAGTTATTCCTGTGGGATTAATATTAAAATATTATCGGATTCCGAATACTCCGCCGAGTAGTTTCGTACCAATTCCATACCAAGATATTGTATTGCGCCTCGCAAGCTAACCTGCCGAGCGTTATTATTTTTAAGGGGGACACCAAAAAGCAGTCCCTTCGCATCGTTAGTTGACCTCAAGTAAACACGCCTTGCTTGCTTGTCGTAACCAATGAAAACCCTCATCCAATCTTGTAATCTATATTTTTCAACAAGTCGTGAATTTAACCGTAATATAGTACAGTCGCTCTTATTGTAAACCGTTGCCCTTATTGTCAAGTGCCCCCGATTCGCTCTTTTTTCCATCCATTCAACTGTCATTTTATTTCCTTTCATTGTTTTTTCTTAATACTAATAACCTTATCGGTGAATTGCAAACAATTTCCTTAAAGATTTTTAAAATTTATTTTTAAGCATTTCCAAGATTGCGTTATATTGCAGCCGGAGGCTTCGTCTGGCACTTTTACGAGTCTAAATTACTATCTGTCCAATTCACGTTTTATTTTTCTGTAAATCTTCGGCACGTTCTTTTTCCAATTTGCATTGCCTTCGGGGTCGTCCGCTTTCGGGCAGTATCTATCGGCAAGACTGTAAATAAAACCGTCTGTAACCTTGTTCGAGTCGTACCGTTTATGGTGTTTCATTATCGTAGCCGCAGCCCAGCCAGCCTGAACGTCCAAGCCCTTGCCTTTGGCCTTTGGGTGCAATACTCCAAACTCAGTACCTTTTTCGCCGTTTTCCTGTATTCTAATGGCTACCAAGAGGCACAAATCGTCTTTTACGCAGCCGTTACGCTCTCCGGCTTTCTGGATAGTCGGTAATTCAGCTTGCCAATTTGCCCCCACAGCCAGAACAGCTAATAAGATTATGGTATTCATAATATTTCCTTATAATAACAGGGCTTCCCTGCCCCTCGCCAGTCCGTTACCTCTGGGTGTTTACGGTCGTCCAGTCCTGCAAGTCCTGCCCGAAGCCGTGTACGGTCGAGCAGCCGCCAGCAGACAGTACGATATAGAATATCGCAACTACCGCAGCCCACTCAACCAGCTTAGTCAGTAACTCCTTCATCTTCGTTTCTCCCAAAAAGGTTTAATCTTCGCTCCCTCTCGTTTTCAATCGCAATCCATTGTTTAAGCCGTTTAGCTACTTTTAGTAACGCGTCCCGCGTAGAAGCCTTCGGACTATCGCCATATTGAGCCTGTACGTCTTTTAAAGCTATCTGATACACCTGTTCATCGCTCATTTCACACCCCTTTCTAATTAAACTATAAGATACATCGGCCAGCCTGCCAAACGACTTTAAAGTTTTTTTTTGAAAATATTAAAAAACCTCTTGACAAACCCCCTGACTACTCTGTAATATAGGCACTATGAAATCTGGGTACTGGTTCAGTTTGAATACTAAAAAGAAAAATTTTGATATTTATAGCAAAACGAGGGATTTACTAAGGCCTTTGGAAGGGGATTTCCTTGACCTTGCATTCGGGGCAGTCGGCATAGAAATAAATTCCTTCGCATCTTACGATGAGATGTACAGTCTCGCCATCCAACTCAAAGCAACGCGGGCAATAAGGCGATGTCTCGATTTTGTCATTTTCATCCTTAGCCCACATAACATTATTACAAAAGAACATCCGTCCCGATTTTATCGCAGCGTCTTTGGCAAGTTGCTTCTCTGTATTTTCCAGCCTTTGTTGTGTTTCAGAAAGCTCCTTTTGAAGTTCGAGGTGTTTATCTATGCTGGCTACTTTGGCCAGATTAACAGGGAGCATTATAAGTTGTTTGAGCCACATCCAGATTATATTAAGGATACCAAGCATAATTTCGTCCTTAAAAATGAGTGTGTATTAATATAGCGTTTTTTTTGTTCTTTTACAAGTTAGGTGAGTCTATGAAAAGAATTTATATTACAGAAATTAAAAAAAGAAAAATGGCTTATGAAGGGCCAAAAATAAGCGCCCTGAATTGGGCGGATGCTAAAAAGCAGGCTGCAATCCAAGGCGCTGTGGTAATTGGCGAATTAGCGTAAATTTTGCCTATTTCGCCGAGCGTTAGCTTCGCAATCGCCTTTGTTGTTGTATCCTTCTGATAAGGCTATAACCTTGCTGCTGTATTTTTGGGCAGGGCTGGGGGTTTAAAGGGCGGTAAAGCAAGGGCTAAAAAACTATCTGCCGAAAGACGCAAAGAAATAGCCCAACAAGCTGCACAAGCACGTTGGCAAAATAATAGCTGACTATTCGAGTCTAAAAATCCTCACATATTTCTTTTGTATTGGCCGATAAAACAGTATAATCGGATTGCAGAAAGGAGGTTTTTATGTCTGGATTAAAAGTTAAAAATCCTCAAGCAAAGATGAGAGAGTTAATCTTATATATATCAGAGCAATTGTCTGACGACCCGAAATTTGGCTCTACAAAACTAAATAAAGTTTTGTTTTTTGCTGACTTTCTACACTATCGGAATAAAGGGGAGTCTATTACTGGCCAAGAATACTGGAAATTGGCTAACGGCCCAGCCCCAAGATGTTTTATTCCTTTACGGCAAGAAATGATAAAGGAAGGCATATTTGATATATTGCCGCGAGACTACTGGGGTGAAATACAACAAGTACCGACTGCAAAACGCAAGTCTAACTTGTCCGCATTCACGGGGTATGAGATTGCTTTGGTGGACCATGTTATTGAGAAATTAAAGCCGTGTGATGCTAATGAATGCAGCAACAAATCTCATAATTACTTAGGGTTACTTTGGGATTTAATCGAATTAAAAGAGACAATCCCATATAACATAGCTTTGGTAACACGTGCGGACGATGATACTAAGGAGCAAATGGATTATTGCGATGAGATGCAACGGAGAGCGGAAAAATGGCTAATGGCTATGAATTAGTACACTCCAGAGAATACGACCAAGAGCTTGTTAATGTTACAACGGATATTAAAACTGCGGACGATTTTGTCAGAGGTGTTCATTTAATAATCAGCAGAGACCCAAATAAAGGACGGCACTCCAAGCACTGCCCTGACTGCGGGGCTATGGTAGTAGCTGGTTCACCCCATCCTGATATGTGCCAAAAATGTATAGATAGAAGACATCCGGCGTTTGACCCCTAAAATTTTTTTTATTTTCCCGAAGATTTTTCTTGACAGGCATTGAATTAATGCGTATATAGGGTATCAGTGAACGTGCAACCAGTACAATTTGTTATCATTACAGCGGCTTGTGGCCTCGAAAGTCGCGTTCACACACAAGCCCAAACTATAAGACCTCGTTTCTTACAAAGAAGCGGGGTTTTTTTATTGGGTTAAAATAATAATAATGGATTATCAAGATTACCTAAAATCACCTGACTGGCAACAAAAAAGACAAACAAAGCTGTCTCGTAAAAACAATACCAAAAAAAGATGTGCTATTTGTGGTTCAACCAAAGATTTACATACCCATCACTTGATTTATCGTAACTTGTACGATATTCAGCAGGGGGATTTAAGGCTTCTTTGTAAAAGGTGTCATTTTTTAGCCCACGATTTAATGAAAAAAGGTTTAATTAAGTATAAAAGTGATAATCAGCATCATCGGTTTACTATCTTAAAAGGTGCAGTTAAAAAATATTTAGGTATTTATAACACTAATTGCTTCTATCCTGAAAATCTAAGTATAAGCCCTGATTGCGGTCAGGCAGGCATAGGCGCGGCTTCGTAGAACGCCAGCTACATAAGTCCTATTGTAACTTGCCCTTGATGGATTTCTTGGGTGTCCGACAGTAGGCCGCATTTTGCGGGTAATGAGTATGGCTTGAATCCCTGAGTTTGTAGCCCAGAAAAGGTTGGAAGCCATATACAGCTTAAAGCTCTGATACCTCATCCCTCGTCAGAAACAAGGTCTGTCTGATTTACATTGGACAGACTTTGCCCATAACGTATCCTAAGCCCTTTCAGAAGCTCAAACAATTTACCTAAGTCATTATATTATCATTAGTTAAGTATTAAGGATTTGGTTATGATATTAACAGAAAAAATACTTAAAGAAGGCGCAAGTATAAGAAAAGGTTGGAGTAGGAAACAATTACAGCTTTTTGGTATTAAATGGCCGCTAAAGAAGGGTTGGAAGCATATAATCTTAAACCGTGATTATCCTCAAGAAAAAATTGACCGATTTTTAGCTTTGAAGGATAAGCATATTGCCAGTTCTAATAGATTTAGGGCTATGTTAAATCTTGACCCGTCTTTTTTTCCTGAATTAACAGACGAAGAAAAACACCTTGAAAGCATAAAAGATGAAATAAAAATTGCAAAATCCTGTAAAGATTGCGTGCATCACAAAACTGGCTCTTGCGAGGACAATACCCCCTGCAAATACTATGAAACTCTCAAAGACATTTTCAATTTCACAAAAGCCCAAATATAAGCTCGTCTCCCTTGCCGACTACTCATTCCGGTGTTCCTGCGGTAAACCGGCTTTTAATACTGTCCCAGAGGGCTTTAGCCCTTGTCGTGAGTGTTATTTAGCCTTGTGTGAGCAGCGAGTCAAAAACGTCAAAGAGATACTTGATTCAAAGAGGGGTAGAAGCTGTAAACCGCTACCCCTGTAAAGAGTGTTATAGGGAGTTAAGGTCTAAGAGTTAGCCTTCTCCTCTCTCTCTTTCTCCCAATCCTCTATTTGCTTTTTCGACCATCGAGGCTCAGTCTCCCCGATAATCGGGTTCGGGAACAATCCCTTTTTCCGCCAGATTAAGATTGTTTGCTTGCTTACCGTGAGCATATCCGCAATGTCGGCCAGTGTGTAGTATTCTTTTTCGGTCATTGTTTTACTCCTAATGTTACAAAAAATGTTACTCTTAACTGCTTATTTCATAAGTTTTTACGTTGACTTTCAAAGCCAAAATGTTATAATGTTTTAGGTCTTTTTATCTTTCCGCAGCGAGAGCAAATATAAACAAAAAGATAAGCTAATTTAATATCTTTTCGCACACCAAAAACTTCCCATCTATGCCCGAAAAAGAAACATATAATTTGTTTCATAAAATCCTCTCTTTCTGCCTAAACCGGCATACCATTTTTGTCAACAATCGCGGTTTTCAAATAACGCTTTGGCAATGCTGTGCCTAAATATTTTACTTTGCAGATTTTACGCATAGCCTTGAGTGTGATATGGTCTATATTGCAGCCAAGGGCGGCAGGGTGCTTGTGGTTTTTGCTAATCCATATACATCCCCATCCCCAAGTATGTTTTTTTATGACTTCGCTTCTTCTGCCATCTTTTACAAGATAAAATCCTTGTTTAAGCATTTCTTTTTCAGCGTCCATTTCAATCCTTTCTGCCCTGTGGGGCTATGTTAAACAATTTTACAAAAGGCATCTCTTTTGCCATACTCAATTAGAGTTTCAAAGCTATATCCCTTGCGGCGGCATTTTGGGGCTATTAGAAACAATCTGCCGTTATTGTTATGCGGCCTAAAAATACCGTCAACGGAAACAGTTAGCCAGTCAGAACAAGCGGCGGCCTTCAAGCATAGTTTTTTGCCAGAAGATATGGCGTTCAGGATTATTTCGCTTGTTAAAAGCTGCCATCCTTCCCCTAAAAATCGTTGGCGTGTTGTTTGCCGATTAAACTCTCGCTGTCGGTCGTTTTGCAAGTACCAAGCTGTTGATAAGGCATCTTCTTCCTCGTTTGTTAATTCTTCAATCAAAAGCAAGGGCATACATTTATATCTCATACCATCACAAGATTTATACTCTTCTGTTTGAAATATATAATCCAGTTCGGCTAAGTTATTTTTAATCCAATCCCATCCTGTGCAAGTGTTTGTTTTGCGATAACCGTTCTCAATGGCCTTTTGGCAAAATTCTTTTATGCTCATATCCATTTGCCTATCTCCTTAATTTTAAAAGGTTTATAATCAGCTAATTTCACAGCGTATTTCACCGCGTATTAGTTTCTCTTGATGAGCTGCGCGAATGACTGCGAACGCTCTATCCGCAGCAGCAAAACTTTTATACTTGCCATTGCAGCCATAATTCAGGATTTTTTCGTTCTCTTCCTGCCATACCCACAAATAAAAACCGTGCTTTTTAGTTTTCATAATTTAGCCTCATAAAGTTGTAATTGTTTTCTCTTCAATTCTCCCAAGTGATAATAAGCCCAGCCTGAATCGCTAAAAGGGTAATGGTCTAAATGTTTATATAGTTTGGCAATTCGCTTTGTTCCTATTCGCCTTCCATTTTCGGTTATAAAATATAGGTAGTGATGAAATCCGACTTCCAATTCTTTTATTCCATACTTATTCATATTTTCACCTCATAATCTTATAATTACTGGCCGTTCATTTATCGCCTAACGGCCAAGGCGTTGAAGGGCTAAACTGGCTCTATATTAATATATTTCGGATTTTTGCCCATTAAAGCGGTTTTGGGGGTATTCTCCCAGCCTGTAAATTTATATTTCTTGCCGTCTTTTTCCCAGATTTTAGCTGTGCTTAAGCTTTCATCTGGCGTTATAAGCTTGAAGCCGTGCCGTTTTATTATATCATCCGCATAACATTCATCGCTTAGTCTGTAAAGTTTCATAATCCATTCCCTTCAAAAAGTTTAATAATGTTTCAACATTCCCGCCGTTTGCTTTGAAGCTACGCTCGACAACAGCGCGGCGGGCGGAGGAGGTTTAAGCTTCTGAAAAAGGTGAAACGTTAAATTGATTTTTAATTTGCTTTACAATATCACAGGCAGCCGCAGCAGATACGCAATAGTCATCTTGAATAGCTTTAGCAGCTTCATCTTGCGTCAAGCTTGCATACGTGTCATAGTCTATATGCGCGAAACTACCATCGAAAAAAAACAATCTGGCATTAGATTTATAAAAAACGTGGCTTCTGATTTTTTTTGGAAAAGTTTTCATTTTTTTACCCCTTCAAAAAGTGTTATTAAATTTTCAGTTTACTACTATAATAAGTATATCGTCAATTATGCTGTATGTCAATAGAAAAATCTGAATTATTTTAAAATATTGTAAAATCGACAGAATAGTGTTAAAAATAAAATGAAAAAACCAAAAAACTTTATTGTTTAGCTAAAAATGGACTAACGTTGTTTGAAGTATGAATATGCTTTATCATAGGGAATGTTGTTTTCTTGGGCTATTTGCTTAATTGTTTTTCCCAATATTTTTGTGTATTTGCTTGTATTTTTTCGGCCTTTATGTTTTTGGCCGTGGCATTTAAAGCATAAAACTTGTAGATTATCAGATAGGTGATTGTCTTTTGAGCCGTCTTTGTGGTGTATAACGCGGGCCGGTTGGCCACACAATTCGCATTTGTTGTCAGCATATTCAAACAAAATACGCCGATTCACCTTCATTAAGTAATGGTTAGGGTAGAGAAATTTAGATTTCCCCCTTTTTTTTCGGCGAGCAATGCTACTACACTTTAAACTACAATAGTGCTTTTTAATTGGGTCAATACGGCTGGCGCAACGATAAAAGATGTTGCCACAAGTTTCACAGTTAATATTCTTACCGGTTTTGTTTCGCATGTATTAAATGATAGCACGAATATTAAAATTTGCAACAAAAAAATAAAAAAAACTTGCAATTTAATAAAAGACAGTATAAGATTGTTATGCAGTAATAGAACAAAGCTTGATTTTTGGCGTATAAATAGGCGCAAGGATGTCGGCTATGGTTAAGCAAAAACAAGAGAACAAGGCGGATAAGGCGGATTTGACGGCCTTTAAAAAACTTCGTCAAAACATAAAAAAAGAATTATCAAAAGCCGAAAAACCACTAAAAATCAGATTGTCGATTAAAAACAAAACCCTTGCTAAAAATCCAAAAGTTAAGACTTGGTTAAAAGATTGCGAAAAACACTTAAACAGCCCGGAAGTAATAAAAAAGCTCGAAAATGATATATTTAAAGCGAATATGGATTATATCTTCGGCTTCGACCGAGCGATTATTGACGATGCAACAATTAAACTATGCAAGTCTAAGCTTGAGCAATGTAAACCTATTTATGAGACTATGAAGCCCGAACCGGCAAGATTTAAAGACACCCAAAGCGATAAACTATTTATTGAACGGCATTTAACTTTAAAGACGTGATTATTATGGCTAAAAACCCAAAAACAGGACTCACAGATAAACAAGACGACTTCTGTCATCAGTATATAATTGACAAAAACGGCGATAAGGCAGCTATAAGAGCCAAATATAGCCCAAAAACAGCAAGATTTCAAGCATCGTATTTATTAACAAAACCCAACATAATCGCCAGAATCGCTGAATTACAGGCTAAAATCAATGAAAAGAATGAAATATCGGCTGAAATAGTCGTTAAAAGGTTTATTGATTTAGCCGACAGAGCAAACCAAAAAGGCGATTTAGTGAATGAAAACCGCGCTTTAGAGAATCTCGGCAAGCATACGGGCATATTCGAGCGTGACAATGAGCAGAAGCGGCCTCAGACTAACATAACACTATCATAGGAAGGGGTTATAATGAATTGTCCAATATGCGACAAAGTGATTGAACAGGTTGACGGTAAACGTGCTAAGAAGTATTGTAGTCAGACTTGCAAACAGGCTTTTTACCGCAAAAGCAAGGATAGTGCGATTTTAGCCCAAAAACAAGGATTAGAAAACGCACCAGAATCGGCTACAATTGACGATAACGTAACAATTGATAACGTAACGCCCCATATCGTAACATCAAATCGTAACAAGGACGCAGCAGGGAATGATAATCCTACTGACTATGAATACCGCAGGACATCACAACTTGAACACGTCCGGCTTGCCAAAGGCGGCGGGACGATACAGCAAGAGAATATGAGTAAACTACACTTAGTCTATCAAATGCTCAAAGGCCCAAAACTTCAGAACTATCTTGGTTTAGACCTAACACCTGAACAGCTTGAGAAGCAAGGCTATTACTGGCCGTACTGGCTAACCGAGAACACAGCAAGCCGAGATAGAGACAAAGAAGGAAGGGTCAAGGTAGCCTAATATGAACAGCCTATTTTTAAAAACAGAGACCCCCGCCCCCGCGCCCCCCGCCCGGCCTCGATGTACGATAGGGGGTTCTACATTTTCATTTTTGGGTTTTAAAGGTTTTCTACTTGACGTGTCGTCATACAGACGTATAACATATAGTTATGGCAAAGAAAGTTTTATATCCAGAGATGTTAGCTGAAATAACAAAGTTGAATACAGATGGCTTAACGATAGGTTCGATAGCTGCTCGCTACGGGGTTTGCAGTACCACATTAAGTTCTTTTTGTAAGAGGAACAATGTAGCATTGATTAATCATAGTCCTCGTTATGCTGGAATAGAGGGTGTTCTTCACCAAAAAGAAAGGCATTTGCGCCGTCACATACAAAACCCGGCATTACGTAAGGCAAGATATGCGGTTTATGTGGCTATTAAGCAGGGTAAATTACCAAAGGCAAGAGACCGTGTTTGTTTATATTGTGACAATATGGCTTATGTTTGGCATCATCACAAGGGTTACGCTAAAGAGAATTGGCTTGACGTTATTCCGGTATGTTCTAAACACCACGGTTTAATCCACAAAGGAGTCCACAATAGATGTCAGGATTAA